>OUMT01000018.1_pt1 | contig 3280 bp, 5 predicted proteins | sample 1691051 | NCBI WGS metagenome assembly OUMT01 (sample SAMEA3914864, study PRJEB12502) | metagenome | biome: forest; material: soil | place: USA | collected 2012-03-12 | depth 0.3 m | reverse complement strand
GCACGGGGATGACCATATATTCGTGATATACAGAAAAAGCATTTTCGGGTTCTATTTTCCTATCTCTGAATACTTCGTCTCTGAATTTACCGCTGATATATACTGTAAAAACAAAAACCATGAGTCCGATACAAAGAATCAAAGGGGAGCCAGTTGTGGACTTCATGGGTGCTGTGAAGATAGCCATAAACCATAATTTCATAACCTTATCGGAAGATGTTATAAATGAAATCATCGGACTGTACAGTCAGCCATTTCATTTTAGCCTACTTGATTTGTTCGACCATGATATAAAGGCGGAGACGGACTATATAAGGCTCAACCAGTATGCTTGTATAAGGACATCAACAGATACCAAATGTTTTGCCATGTTTACAGATTCCTCGGTGAACAGGTTTGTTATCGGGCCATCGATAGACACACTTAGCGAATTCATCGACTTGGCCCTGAAATGTGGTATACATCTCAAATGGAAGCAATAATTATCCTACCTTGCCGGGTACTACGGCATATTTGCAGATAATGTATTGAAATTATTGATTGGCGTGGTTGCATCTGGTGCACCGCTGAACAACAGAGCTATTTCACTCTGTTTAAATGTAATGATTGCTTTTACTCCACCCAGTGTGAATATGGTATCGGCTGCAACTCCATCATCATTTGGCTCCATAGCCAGTGTTGTCGACCTACCAAATCTATATGCTTTGGTGTAGGCGGCTGTGGTCGGGGCATATTGGACTACCAGAGCAATAACATTGTTATTGGTATCCTTTACCGATGTGAATGTGTAACCAACTAATACTGACATGTCAAAACGATTTGTGATTTATATATTCCTATAATTACTAACGAACCAGATAAATGTATACTGTATAATCATACCATGTACAATGAGCCTATTGATGTCATTTTGACCTCATATAACAGATTCGATTTGCTCGAATCCACTCTCGATAGCTTCTTTTATACGAACGATTATCCAATAAACTCATTTCAAGTCGTTGATGATTATGGCCAGCTGTATATGAATGCCAAGGATAAACTGCATATAGAGATACTAAAAGAAAAATATCCACAGATAACTTGGATAACCCCGAATCAGAGAGAGGGCCAGATATATTCACTTGACTACATGTGGAAGAATGTTACCACTAAATACTGTTTCCAGATGGAGGACGACTGGCAGTTTTATAGGCGCAACTACATCAGGAACAGCATCGAGGTATTGGAAGAATATCCGGAGATAGTGATGTGTTGGTTGAGGGAGCAGAACGATACAAACTCTCATCCGGTGGTGAAGTCGGATAATGGGAAATTTGACTACATGGTTACCAATCACAACAGTGATTTGTTCCATGGATATTCATTTAATCCATCAGTAAAGAGGCTCGCTGATTATCAAAAAATCGGCTGTTTCTTGGACCACACTCATTTTCAACCGACTGTGCCATGGAAAAGTGAATCCGACATAAGTAATTTATATTATAAACTGGGATATAAAGCCGCAATATTCCCAAAAGGCTATGTTAGACACATAGGCAAAGACCGTGGCATCAGAAGATAATGAAGCTCAGCCAATATTTTGATAAGATATACTGCATAAATTTACAACGTAGACCAGATAGGTGGTCTCAGATGATTGACGAATTCAAAGGTCTCGGTATAGAGAATGATGTCATGCGAATCGATGCAGTCGATGGTGACGCAAAACCACCTAATGTAGCTTACACCTGTATAACCAGAAATGAGGCTGCGTGTATTGAATCCACCATGCTGGCCTTCCAAGATGCCATCAAAAATGGATACAACCAAATACTCATAACAGAAGATGATGCGGAATTCATGACTACCTCTCTGAATGAGTATTTGCTTGCTATACCAGATGATTGGGATATGATGTATTTTGGTGGGAACCACATGCATGAGGGAAAAATGAACATGGTCAACAGCAAGGTGGCCAAGATACAAAAAACCTACACATCACATTGTATAGGATTCAGAAATAATGGCAACTTATTCAATGAAATTCTCAGTACCATAAGAGGTTATAAGAAACAGCTCGATGTTTATTATATAGACTTACAAAAGACACGAAACGCGTATTGCTTTTATCCGGCGATAGTCACACAGAGACCATCTTTCAGTGACATTACGAAAGTAGAGTCCGGGCCAAGGAGTTCGTTGATAAAGACCATAAAAGATGCAGAATAAAATATTAATAGCTATAATCAGTTGTAAGCGTGACATAGATAACGGCTTCAATGATGCTATAAGGGATACATGGATAAGGCATATACCGGAAGGTGTTGACTATAAGTTCATAATCGGTCAGAACGATGGACTTGTATTGAAAGACGATGAAGTTATGCTACCATGTCCGGATGACTACAATAACTTACCATACAAGACGAAGGCGCTGCTGGAATGGGCTTTGGTGAACGATTATGACTTCGTATATAAGTGCGACACAGACACTTATCTCATGCCCGATAGATTGATTAACTCCGGCTTCCACAATTTCGATTACGTCGGTCACTTCAATGGTCCAATAGGACAGACAAACACAATATATGGATGTTTGTATTCATGGACAAGCGGTGGTAGTGGGTACTGTCTCTCGAAGAAAGCCATGCAGATAGTGGTGTCATATGATGCATCGCACATGTCGATGTGCCCAGTGCTCCAAATACCATGTGAGGATTTATGGGTTGGCCAATTGCTAGGTGAACACATAGAAAATGGTAAGATACTGGCCAATCATAATCCAAGATTTGCATCTGGCTTCAATAAGGATTTCATTTGCGACATCAGTACACATTATTGCTCAGAGGGCAACAGCAGAAAGTTTGATGTTAATTGGCTTTATAATCACGAGAAAATAAATAGACCAATATGATATGTTGTTTACAGGGTGGCATGGGGAATCAGATGTTTCAGTATGCTATGGCAGTGGCCATTTCCAATAGGCTCGGTGTGGATTTCAAGATGGATATAAGCAGGTTCAGACACGACAACATGCGCCAATATTCATTAGGCTTGTGGGCTGGTGTTGATAAAGATATTATAATCAAAGATGTGCCTGTTCCTGCAAACATCATAGAAGAGGGTGATATGCCATATAATCCGGAGCTTCTGGCAAAAATCAACACAAACAGTTCACTTGTCGGCTACTGGCAAACGGAGAAATACTTCGCGGGATTCAAGGATTATCTCAAGGCGGTGTTCGTACCCAAACAGCCATTGACTGACAAGGGGAAAGTCACAGAAGCGATGATAAAAG
>OUMT01000009.1_pt1 | contig 3343 bp, 3 predicted proteins | sample 1691051 | NCBI WGS metagenome assembly OUMT01 (sample SAMEA3914864, study PRJEB12502) | metagenome | biome: forest; material: soil | place: USA | collected 2012-03-12 | depth 0.3 m | reverse complement strand
TTCTACATGCACACATCAAATGATATAATCACATGATACTCTCCGACCTGTTAATACTCGAAGAAATAGAAAAAAGAAATATAAAAATTGAACCATTCGACCGTGAATGCCTCGGCTCAAATTCATATGATTTACATCTCAGCAAATATTTGGCATGTTATAAAGCTCCATGTGGCCGAATTGAATGTAATTGTTGTGAACTCGACGCCAAAGAGCATAATGAAATAGAACATTTCGAAATACCGGATGAAGGTATACTGCTGAGACCCGGTAATTTATATCTTGGGTCCACGGTTGAATATACAGAGACACTCAATTGTGTACCTTGTCTTGAGGGTAAGTCTTCCACAGCCAGATTGGGTTTATTTGTCCATGTTACCGCTGGGTTCGGGGATGTTGGTTTTTCCAACCACTGGACTCTGGAAATGGTGGCCACGTTACCCATACGCATTTATGCCGGTATGCCGATAGCCCAAATATTTTATCATATCACCGGGAAAGTATCGGAATCATACAGGGACAAGAAGTCTGCCAAATATAACGAAAGGACCATTAGGCCGATGGAAAGTATGATGTGGAAGAATAAATTCTGATAGATAATGATGACATTTGAAGAGATAGCCGGTGGGAAAGGTTCGGTGTATGATGTGGGTGTACAATTGCCAAAACAGATGTCCAACAGCAGAGAGGCCATAACATTTTCTAAGTTAGATTGGTCAGTTGAACTAAGAAAATTAAAATATACACCCGTTTATCATACTGCTCCTCATGAACCAATTCATGATATCACAGTTCCTAACAAGTTTGCAACAGTACGAGTGGATAATGAGGGTTATCTTGGTGTCGTTGGTACCGGATATAAGATAAAACAGAATGTAGAGGCATTTGAATTCTTTGATGCCGTCATAAAGCCACATAATCTCGATTATAAATACGCCGGGTCATTGAAGAATGACAAATTCATATTCATCACCGCTGTTAAGGACAGCGTAATAGACCTCGGTGTCTATAGCAAGCTGGATGGTTATTTTAATATAATCAACAGCCACGATGGTCGGACATCGTTATCTATAATCTTCCATCTTGTACATAGGAATACCAATTCGGTAATATCAATACCGCCATCGATAGCTATAGATAGGATATCATTCCGTCATGGCAAGAAATTGATATCGGAGGCCGGAAAGTTCATATGTGACATGCAGGTTGCATGTGAAAAGATAGGTGAGCTATTGAAAATGGCCACTAAGCAAAAGCTCGAATTAACAGATATTGATTCATATCTTAACATTTCCATGCCTAGGCGCAATGTCGGGTTCGTCACCAGCGGCGATAATATAAGAAATGAGATACTCCGAATGTACAGTAATGCCAATGGTGTTATGTTGATGGACCTGTATCTGGCGTCGATTATCTGGACAACTCATAAGAGGGTGTATATAACTGATGAATCGAGGATGGAGTTCCTGATTGTGGCTGGGAAAGCTATCGCTCTCAACCGCAAGTTTCTTGATGCCACCAATAAATTGTCCTTAACAATTTCTTAACACACAATAGATTTAATTACCGTTGGTTCCCGGAGTATTACCTTTGTGATAAATTAAAGTTGGAATGGTGGTAATACATGACATGGATATAATAGATGGACAGGGTGACATGACATCCTGTCATTCTGACATGTCAGAGAACCACATAAATTCATTTGGCACGTCGTTTGTGCTACCATTAATAAACTAAATTATATGGCATTCGTACCGTCAAAATACCAGCAAGCATTCTTCGATGCATACACCGGCACCACCAGTAACATAGTCCTTGATGCGAAGGCTGGCTCAGGTAAATCAACCACTATTATCCAATCAATCAACCTATCGAAGCCGGAGCATGAACTTCTGTTTCTGGCCTTCAATAAAGACATAGTTGAAGAACTGAAAAAGAAAGTTTCGCGTCCAAATACAATGGTATCCACTATACATGGTATGGGTAGCAAACTGATGGTCAAATATTTCCGGTCGAACAAAGATGAGAACAAATACCGCGACATTGTCAAAACGCTAATCACCGGTTGGGACATAGAGGAAGACAGAAGACAGGAATATCAGAATAAGGTATTGAAATTTTGTGAACTTATGCGCCTTGCCCTCTGTGATACAATGAACCAAGCATTGGCGCTCATGGAACATCACAGCATAGAAATCTCCAACGGTACGGATGAACTGTCTAGGAAGTTCGTTGAACATACTGTACAGGTGATACAAGCGGGTAGGAAGATAACATCTACTATCGACTTCACGGATATGCTTTATCTCCCACATCATTATAACCTCAAGCCATGGCAATATGATGTGGTTTATGTTGACGAATGTCAAGACTTATCTACAGCCTCGCGTATGCTGATGTTAAGACATATCAAACCGGGTGGTAGATTTATTGCTGTCGGGGATAAGAGCCAATGCATTTACTCTTTCGCGGGAGCGGATATTGAATCATTCAATACATTGTGCACTATACCCAATACGATGGTTATGCCGTTATCCGTTTGCTATCGTTGCTGTAAGGCCGTAATACGTGAAGCCCAGACCATTGTTCCGGACATTGAACATGCTGATGGTGCGCCAGAAGGTGAAGTCGTGAAAAATGGTTCGATTAAGTCAATCAAGGATGGTGATTTTGTTCTCTGCCGTGCTACCATGCCGCTGGTCAAACTCTGCCTAAAATTTCTATCAGAACATCGCAAGGCAACCATCAAAGGCCGTGATATCGGCACCAATCTTATTAACTTCATTGAGAAATCAAAACTTGTTAATCTTGTGGACTTACCGGATTATTTCGCTGAGCAAAGAAAAATACTCATGCGGAAAGTGTGCACAAAATACCGCATGGAAGAGAGCGAAGCTGCTGACCAATCAGAAATCGTTGCATTTGATGAAAAGGTATCAATAGTCCATCTGCTGGCCGAGGGCAAGAAAACATGCCAGGAAGTTGTGGACAAAATCAAGCTGATATTTGCAGATAAGACGACCGATGGTATCATCCTTTCAACTATACACAAAGCCAAAGGTCTGGAAGCCGACCGGGTACATATCATTCAGCCGGAGATTCTACCAGCTCCATGGGCCAAAAAGCCTAAAGACATAGAGCAGGAATTAAATCTTTTATATGTATGTATAACTAGAGCACGGTATACTTTATCGTTTGTAACTGATTTTGATGCTTATGATAAAAAATCCATGAAGAGACATTCACAGAAAGACACAAATGTTGCGTCATCTGGTCGTGCTATGTGGTAAAATCAATAATTAATGTGAGGACACCAACAACCACATACAATACATAAACTATA
>OUMT01000020.1_pt1 | contig 3979 bp, 7 predicted proteins | sample 1691051 | NCBI WGS metagenome assembly OUMT01 (sample SAMEA3914864, study PRJEB12502) | metagenome | biome: forest; material: soil | place: USA | collected 2012-03-12 | depth 0.3 m | reverse complement strand
GATTCTATCAGGCGCGATGATGGGAATAGCTGGCAGCTCAACCATGTCAGATTCGAACGTGCAGATTCGATAGAGAAAATTCTCGATAAAACATCTTGGTGTTATCTAAAGACCTTGTAATAAACAACCAATACATAAGTCGAAACAATACATCGTATCATGGAAGCATCACAAATCATAACGGAATGTACCAATAATGGTATTCTCGATATGGATAAGGTAAAGGCCAAGGCGAAAGGCAACAAAGAACTCATCGAAGAGACCGTAAGGCTCGCTGAACAGCAGGGTATATCACCCCAGTCAAATGGCAGGAAGCGCCAGATGATTATGGGATAATCATCCATAAAATCCACACATGACAAAATCGGATTATCAGCTTGTTTGTGATAAATTGTCAGTCGGTCCTATGTCATCGACAACACCGGGTACAGAGAAAGAAGACCGGATTGCTTGGGAGATGACGAAATATGGTATCCCGGAATCATATAAGGGCGGTGGTAAGATTTACCATAATCAAAAATTCTTACTGTTCGATAAGAACGGTGGATTTATAGGGTATTACATAGCCAGTACAGACAAGGCAGAATCGGCCAATTCATATAGGAAGTGCAAACTGTCTGATATTGACATAGATATATCATAAAATCAGCGTTCATGGAAATTTCAGATATAGAAAAACTCGCCAAATGTTTTGATACCGATGGTGACCAATCTTGTATCATTTGCAAAAGCAATCCAAACATTTGCCCGAATCGTGATGCAGATGGAAATTTTGTAATAAAGCACATATTGACAACAGAAGATGGCGTCAATATAATGCCGGGTGAGCCGGTCTGGTGGTTGCGCAAACCAAACGCTACAGTTACCAACAAGGAATTGCTTGCATGGCAATACGGCAGGACTAAGAAAATGGAATCTCCAGATACCATAGTATTCCTGTATTTTGCTGCTTTCGAAAACCTACGCTCTTACATCGTTAAAGAGAAACCTAATGTCTCTCTGGATGATATTAGTGCATGGTATAACCTCGACAAACAGATAATTATACAGATATTGGAAAATAATGCGAACCATATAGATGAGTAACATTAATAAGAATCTCAAGAAGAAAGCCACCAAGAAAGCCAAAGCCGCAAATAAACAACTGAGGTCGGCTATGAAGCGTGTAAAGCTTTAATCTATCATTCTAACAACCAGCATGCCATAACCTTGTGATGAAAATTCACACATATTTCCATGATTTATATGGCAGGTTATAATATACTTACCAGTGAGATAAGTTAATGAAACCTGTATCATCAATGTATTCTAAGACATTGAAATTGGTTAACTATGTCAAGGTATTATGCCGGTGTCGGCAGTAGGCGCATCCCACATCACTGCATTTCTTATGTACAGACCATAGCAACAACAGCCGAAGAACATGGTATATGGCTTAGGTCTGGGGCCGCTCCCGGCACAGATAAAATGTTCGAATCATCCATCGTCAACAAATCAAATAGTCAAATATTCCTACCATGGGAGAACTTCAATGGGAGTGACTCGCCATTGTTTTGTAATACACCCGAATTGAACTCACAAGCAGATGCTATAGCAGAAAGATATCATCCCGCATACAATAAATTGTCACGGGAGAGTAAATTATTGATGAGGAGAAATACGTTCCAAGACCTTGGATGGGACCTCAAATCGCCATCCTTGTTCGTGGCATGTTGGACGCCAGATGGTGCTGTTGTTGGCGGTACGGCACAGGCTATAAGAATAGCTAAGGCATATAATATCCCGGTTTTCAATTTTGGTAAGAACCCCGACAAAGTAATCAAAGAGTGCATAGCTTTCATGTCTATGTGCTAACATTATATTGTAACCGATGGATATAGCCATAGGTAATAAAGGCCGTACAAAAAGCAACGTAAAACTATGGCAGTATTGAAACCATTAGCGGACAGGGTGATTGTAAAACAGTTACCCGCTGAGAGCAAATCGGCAGGTGGTATAACCATCCCCGATGATGCAAAAGAAATTCCCAACCGTGGCACTGTGTTGGCGGTGGGCACAGGAACACCGGAACATCCCATGCTGGTGAAAGTTGGTGACATGGCTCTGTTTGGTAAATTCGCCGGTACCGAAATAGAGCATGAGGGTGAAAATCTCCTGATACTCAAACAGGCAGATATCCTCGCAGTATTAACCGATGAAGAACCACAGGCAGAAACCGCACAACAATAGGGATAATATAGCTTATCCAATAATTTCATCCACAAATCTTTAAATCTCAAAAGCAAAAGAGAATGTCAAAAAGAATTATTTTCGACGAAGAAGCACGTAAATCGCTCAAAAAAGGAGCAGATACACTGGCCGATGCCGTGAAAACTACGCTCGGCCCACGTGGTCGCACTGTAGTGCTCGACCGTAAATATGGCGCACCACACCCCACAAAAGATGGCGTGACTGTAGCCAGAGATATCGTACTGAAAGACCCGATAGAAAATGTCGGTGCTCAGATGATAAAGGAAGTAAGCCAGCAGACCGGTGATGTTGCCGGTGACGGGACCACGACAGCCACCGTACTCGCTCAGGCCATGATTGGTGAGGGCATGAAATACGTTGTCAATGAGGAAACCAATGTTACCCTCGTTCGCAGCGGTATGGAGAAGGCCAGTGAAATAGTCATTGATTTCATAAAGGCCAATGCTACCCCGGTGAAAAAAGAGCTTAGTGCTGAACAACTCGCAAATGGTGAGTCCACCAATGATTTCGAGAAAATTGAGCAGGTGGCGATGATTTCGGCTAACTCAGATACCACAATAGGTAAAATCATTGCCGATGCTTTCGGCAAGGTGGGTTCAGATGGTGTTATAACGGTTACCGAAAGCATGGATACCGAAACCAAGATTGATGTGGTGGAAGGCATGCAGTTCGACCGTGGGTACATGAATCCGTATTTTGTGACCAATACAGAAAAGATGGTTGCAGAATACAAGGATGTTGCTTTACTCATCACCGATTATAAAATTAGTGTGCTTCATGATATACTTCATTTATTGGAAGTGTTCAGCAAGAGGGGCCAGCCACTGGTAATTATCGCGGAAGATGTAGATGGACAGGCAATGAGTGCGCTGGTTGTGAACAAACTGAACCAAAGTATCAAGATATTGGCTATAAAAGCGCCGGGTTTTGGTGACCGTAGGAAAGAGATGTTGAAGGACATTGCTATTCTCACCGGTGCGACGCTCATATCACAGGAAGTAGGCCTTACTCTGAAAGACATCAGTTTCGAGATGTTCGGTTCAGCGACCATGGTGACATCCGATGCGGAGAAAACTACTATATCGGGTGGTGCTGGTACTAAAGAGAACATCGATGCTCGTGTGTCACAATTGAGGGCTATGCTTGAAAATTCTTCTCAGGATTACGATAAGGGGAAGATTAAAGAGCGCATAGGCAAATTATCCAGCGGTGTAGCTGTGGTGAAGGTCGGGGCAACTTCTGAACTGGAAATGAAGGAAAAGAAGGACCGCGTTGACGATGCATTACACGCAACACGTGCGGCCATAGAAGAAGGCATAGTACCCGGTGGTGGTGCAATGTTTGTGAAAGCAGCTAAGATACTGGATGATGCCATGCCCAAATTCACTGGCGATGAGCTTATCGGTGTTAAAATCGTTCGCAAAGCGCTCACTGCCCCGGCATTCTGGATAGCCAAGAATGCTGGCTTCTCAGGTGATGTGGTAGTTGACCATATTGGCCAGAATGAGGATATGAGTTATGGCTTTGATGCCAAGTCCGGTAATTATGGTGATATGATAAAGAGTGGAATCATCGACCCGGCCAAGGTAGCACGCACAGCTCTGGCAAATGCGGTATCAGTATCGACGATTGTACTCACAACATCATGTGTAGTGGTTGATGAACCACAACCGGCCCAGACACCAGTTGATGGTAACATGGCAGGATATTAAAGAATATAAGTGTTCGT
>OUMT01000022.1_pt1 | contig 4636 bp, 3 predicted proteins | sample 1691051 | NCBI WGS metagenome assembly OUMT01 (sample SAMEA3914864, study PRJEB12502) | metagenome | biome: forest; material: soil | place: USA | collected 2012-03-12 | depth 0.3 m | reverse complement strand
GTATTTCTATGTTGGATTGGACCACCACCATCTCTTTATCGAAGATTATGAATGGGTCCTTTATCCTACTGTTAAAAAAACTTATGTCGTTGAAGTTGCTTAGATACACATTTTTAGCAATCTTCTTGCTTATGGTCTTTGTCATTCGTTGCCCAGATTTTTGTAAACCAACCGTAATTGGTTGGTTATAGCGTCTTTCAGCATCTGGTCATCGATTTTGGATATGATGTAATCAGCTATATCTTTCTTTGCATCATCACCATAATTCTCGACAAGCACTGAAATAAGCGGTTCATCAAATGCTTCTATTTCAAGCTTTAGGTCAATTGGTATCTTCTTCGTCTTCGCCTTGCCGAGCAACAAGATTGTCGGGCTTTGGTTGAGCATTGAATTCTGAGTTGTCTGAATTTGTTTTTGCTGCGATTGAGATTTATTTGTATGTGGTGTAATTGTGTCCTCTGATACGTATTCTGGCTGTAATATTGGTATACCATCGGCTGTCATGGGACCACCAAGGTCTACTAGATTGGTTGCTTTAACAGACCTCTTCACACTAGATTCACTACCTATGACTGACTCGTCGGTCATGCCATCATCGTCATCATCATGTTGCTGTTGCCTACCACCATTTTGTGGTGTTCCCGCTTGTGATTGTCTACCCTGTCCTCCTGATTCCAGCACAACAAAATTACCGGATGATATGCTCCTCGCATCAAGCTCTGTTTCATTATCCAGAACCAATGTGGGTATACCTCCATCCATATAACGGCTTATAATGGTTCCAAGGCTGTCGGCACTGCCTTTTCTGGCCACTCCTTTACCTTTAACATAACTAAACATCTCATCCAAACTGTTATTATCCATAATACACCATTATAGTGATTTCTATAAACTGATACGTACCAATAGTTTCATGTAACTAATTAAACTATGCATAATAATAAGGATTTGGAGACCATCATAGTGGTCAATGAAGGTGTTTTGATTGTACCAATTCTAAAACAGGAAGAGAAGATAGGGAATATGAGCCTTCCCATTGCGAAAATGAATGAACATAGCGATGTACTGATGGGGTGGGTAGTGAAACATGGTCCGGGGTATCATATACCGAAAGATGAATATGAAGAGTGGAAGAGTGAACCGAAAAAGAGCCATTATGTACCTATTGATATAATGGAAAATGATAAAGTATACTATCATCGCGGTGGCAAGACGGTAATAACCATAGGTTCTACTGAATATCATCTGGTCAAATACGATAGCATCTTGCTCATAGATAGAGTAGAGTGATTATAGACCTCGGCGCGACCATGTAAATTTTAGATTGCCAGAGTCATAACATTTATAATATCCACGCTCCTTCATTATTGACGATTCGGTTTTATCCACGGAAAATCCCATGGACACTAACTTATGTTTTTGACATGACTGTCGGCTCAGATAATCCATTTCCTTGTTGATATACCAATATCTGGGGGTGGTTGTGGATTCCAGCAAAAATCCCATCTTTCTGTACACCACTCCGGAAAATAAGTCTCTGGCACAATATGATATTACCAAATCCGGATTATGTTCAGCAACAAAACTACTAAATAGCCTATTTGCTCCACCGATGATAGATAGCCCCAACTTCGTGCATAATCTTGATATTTCCCACACACCATGGATGTTTTTTGAGAATGACATTACTTCTTTTAATTCATGTTGGTCTACCAAGCCGTAAGCACATATTGAGGATGCCCATCCCTGTATATGGTTTTCTTCCAAGAATCTGCGTAATGTTTTACTATCAACTTTCATTATTTTGTACTTCCGGGCATATGACACTTCATTTATACCAATCTTGGTTGAAATTATGGATTTTATTATATCCCGTTTTTTAAACCATTGATAATCCCACACATACATTAGACTCATGCCGTGTCTATTTACATCGTCCATCTTTATCATATGCGACTTGTGATTTTTGTATTCATCACTGTGCCACCATGAACCATTGTATTCGATACCCAACTTCAATGCAGGTATATAAATATCAATCTCTTTATTCCCTTCATATCGATGTCTGGAGATGACTTCACCGCTGTATATGGATTTGATATATTCATATAATTCTATTTCGGCATTTGATATGTTGGCCTCTATCGGTAAACACGAAGAGCATATCATTAAACCTTTTGATTTTCTTGCATGATAGAATTTTCTTGTCATGGTAAATACCCCATCGCATTTTCCATGCTCCAATGTAATGTTGTCTTTATCGTACCCCACCAGAAGATACTCCGGTGGTATGGAGTTTATTAAATCGGCTGTCCTGTATTCAGAAATTTTATTCTTGAAGTCTTGAGTCTTTGAATAATTATCTGTACCGTACTTTTTAATTAGTGTATTAACAGACTTCTCCTTGACTCCCGGTATTTTCATGTTGTGATTGACGCCATGCTTCTCCATGAGTGCGGCCTTATTTTTGGCTTTATTTTCTACCGACCTCAAAACTTCAATCGCCTTATCCTTATTGGCCTTTAATTTCAATACACTATCAACACCATATCTCTCTGTTGTAGTTTTCCGGACTTTGTTTTTTATTTCATCCAGTTGCATGTGATTGGTGGTACCATACTTTTCGATTAGTGTGTTGTCGCGTTTGGCTTTGAACTCTTTTGTATTTACAATCACAGTGGCCTTCTCAGACATTAACTTTCTGGTGCATGCATCCGAACAAGGTCTATACCCATTATGTTTGCTAACATATTTTCCATTTTCGCGTACCTCTATGGTACCGAATCTCGCCGGTGCATTGTTGCATATGGGACACGCAACTATTTCATGTGAATTATTTAGTATATGCCAAAATCTCTGGGTAAATTTGGCACCATCTGGTAGAAAGTTTGTTAATTCTATTATATCAGCTTTGTTGTGCGATATAATCCACTCCCGCGAATTATTTTTCAGCAAATCCACAATATCATCATATCTCATATATCAATTATTACTCCGGATTAGTGTTGGTTTCTACTACACAAAGTTATAAAAACAAAAATGCCCGGACAATAAATCCGGGCATTTTCGGCTGAATTAGATTATTTAAACCATTAAACCAGTTTATAGCCATTGGCCTGTTCAACAGTAAATGTTAGATAATTCAACTGGGGGTTTGTACCCGCTTCAACCACATCGTAGCGTGATTTCAGTGCATCCTTGGGAGCCATTGATTTTTCAGCAATGGTGCTGATTTTTTCAGCGAGGATGAACGGGCAGAATTTGATACCGGGGTCCTTTTCATTACCCTTACGCGCAATTGAGATACGTGGGTCTGTCAGGTCCATCAGCGGGTCTTCGTAAAGACCGATACCGAATACGCTACCAGCGAAGTAAGCTGCGCCATCATTTACATCATTGGGGAAAGGATTTGACTCAAAGCCCCTGATGTCCTTGATAGCTGACATGAAAGTGGTGTTCATCACAGATGTGTCACCACGGCCACGCCTACTACGGTTATTGATAACACCGCTACCATACATCAGACGTGTAACAACCCTACGTTGCAGGGTGCTCAGGTTTTCAGAAATGGCACCAGTTGCGGGTAATACACCAGCTGCACCGGCAATTGTCAGTGAGGTATCATCTTTACCGAGGAAAGCGTAGGCAGTGCCTGTGCTGCTCGACAGCGCGATGTTGGCGTTCATATTAAACCCGTTAACTTGGTTCATATCATAATGATGCTGCCATCCCAGAGCGAACTGGCGACCAAGCAGGTGGTCATTGATTTGCTGTGTGAGTTGGTCCTGCAGAATGCTGTTACCAAACTCACGAGCGTCCATGCCGTGGTCCATTTCCATGTCCTGAATCTGTTCAGTGGTGTAGTCGATGTCAATATGCACGGTCTTAGCAGCAAAATTCCTAGACCACGTGCGGATGCCCATCGGACGGTAGTAAGTCTTCTCACCAACTTCACGGCTCATACCTGAGTTGTAGGTAGTACCATCGCCACGGCCAACGAACCAGCTGTTGGTATCATTGAGGCCAGCGCCGGAGTAACCACCAACGAAGTTAGTGAAACCTTCTACATAATCCACTGTGGTGCTATCGAACTTCCAATAGGTACCGCCGTTGGTATAAATACCGATACCGCTGGTGAAAGCAAACAGGTCAGCAACCACGTGTGAGGTCCAGTCAGTACCGCCAGCGCCACTGTTGTTGTAAACGGTGCTGAGACGGAAAACGAATGAGCCTTTGATGCGGTGTTTACCTACGAAAACAACATCAACCACGTTCTCACCGCCAGTGTTGGCAGTTTTCAGCGTGTAAGTAGTACCTACTACCAGAGCAGCAGGAGAGCCTACGGCTGTTGGTTTTACATGGATGACGAGGGGTTTGTTGTTGGCGTCGTCAATCTTGCCACCAGCGTATATCGGCTCAGCGATATAGATGGTGCCGGATGATTTTGCCATCGGGATGGTGGGGAACATATCAAATGCTACGCAGCTTGATGCTACCTCAAGGAACACATCAAACAGGTTCTGGAAGGTTTCTGCAGAACCGAAAGGTCCATTATAGAAACCGCTGTTGCCTGTGTTGGGGTTGTTACCGAGGTTGAAGGCACCACGACCGGGGGTGTTACCGAGGTCGGCGAATG
>OUMT01000004.1_pt1 | contig 5146 bp, 4 predicted proteins | sample 1691051 | NCBI WGS metagenome assembly OUMT01 (sample SAMEA3914864, study PRJEB12502) | metagenome | biome: forest; material: soil | place: USA | collected 2012-03-12 | depth 0.3 m | reverse complement strand
GATAAAACGTTGATGTCACTTATAGAGGATAATGGTGAATATACTATAGGCTTTGTTTATTGTAGTTCCCATACGCACCTCATAAAGAAAATGATAAAAACTTATGCAGACGATATATCAGAGGCCGATATGTTAATATCTGAAACCAATTTCGAGTCCCAAGCCCGGTTATATAAGAAAAAATAGCAAAATTATTATGCATAACGGAAGCCATTCACGCCGCAGCCACTCATTTGACAAAATGACTCCTCTGATGCCGAGAATACGGGATGTAGTCACCAAGGCCGGATATAAATACAAACTTGGATACAACAGTGTCGCCCGGCAGATAAAGAAACAGATGCATAAGAAGAAACAACGCCAGTACAACAGAAAGCTATGTCACACGCCTATTGAGTAGGCTGTGATGCTTGATTTGCTAGAGTGTTGGCCCATTCTCTCCTTAACAGCTTTGCCCTCACTGCATAATTATTGTTATTCGTGTAGACATATTTAAGCTCGGACACTACATAATAACCGGAAAGCTCCGAATCATATACTAGACCATAATCATCATCCTTGGGATATTTCTCTACCTGTTGCACATGTTCGGAACCATATTTGGGCAAGAAAATCAAGACCGGTATAATTTGGAATCTATATAGATTTGGATTAAATGAATTCACTTCTACATCCAATCCCATCTTCTGTATTTCCTCTATATTAATCTTGTTGTTTATTGCTGCATGGATGTAATTGGCATGAACATTGTCCTTTGATTGTGGCCCAAGATAATTGTATCTTTGGAATCCCATGGTACTTTCCTTGTCATTGCCCTTTAGTATCTTCATATTACCCCCACCATCGGTGTTGAGTGTCTCCACATAATATTGTGTTTTTTCCTTTGTATCCTTATCATAATACATTACATTATTCCTGTATCCATTCTTCATCCAGACGCTGCCGGTGTCATTGAATGGCACATATGAATTGAGAAACAATGGTGTACTGGTCGCATTGGGATGATTTGTCAGTAATAATGGAAACTCCTTGCTCTGCAAATCCGGGCTGTTTTTCTGCCAATCTCCAGCTAGAACTGATGCAATTGTGCTCGTTTCAATCTCCCTATTTATGACAAATCTACTGTTTAGTTCAACCAGATTTAAGAAGTAATATTGGTCGATAAATGCAGTGAAGAATGATTGGTCATCCCTATATGCGGTTCTTGCTATGTCCTGAATGAATGATAAATATGACTGGGCAGACCGGATTCTCGTCATCTCGTCATCCGTTACCTTGACGTTGCTGCAAAATCCGAGTTTCAGACTGCTACTAATTGTATTCATGGTATCGAAGCATGTCATATTGCTGAATGATTCGAACTCCTCGTTGTGGAAATTTGGTATATGCATTATGCCCTCTATACGATGGGTACCTCTGAGTGAATCTGCGTTATTTTTATCGGTCTTTGATGATTTAACATCTGTAATCTTGAAATCTATGCGTATAGGCTTGAAATCCTTATTTTTACTACGCATATAAAACATACAGATATCACCGTCTTTTGGATACGTGGCGGTGGTGAACAGACCGGAATTGTCTTGCATGGAGAACGTTATATGTGGTATGACATCATCCATACCGATAACGCACGATAATATATTGGAACCCTCAAAAGTTGCACCGTTTAGACTTATGACGGGGAACACTGTACCGGCGAACTTCGCCACCTGTATATTATTGGCATTGTGGTTTACGGTCTCTAAATCATCCGTATCAGCCAGCTCAAGCTTTAATAGCTCTATCGATGGGTCCGTTATGACCACTATATCATTATCATGTATGGCCATTAGTTAATAGAATTGTTGTTTGATGAAGCAGCCTGTGCACCAGCTACAAGGCTGCTGTTCAGTACACCGGCTATCGGTCTATATCCGAACACATTACCAAGATATACAGCTGTCGGACTCCCGGTGTCTTTGTCCATATTCAGAGACTCTCTCAGTAGGGCTTCCTTTGATGTATCATTGATATTCATACCCGGTATCGATTGTGGACCCATGAAATGAGATTCCACTGCTGCTCCACTGCCGAAGACGTTTTTATCATCTATAGGACTACCCCCAAATTTCCCGCTATTATAATCCAATATCTTGCTTATAGCGTCTTCAAAATCATAATTGATAATACCATTAACTGTATCAAATACATTGCTGCTTAGCAGATTACCTGTTATGTCCTGTATAGCACTTATAGCCAAAGTCTTTGTCTTTTGTACCAGACTAACAGGGTCCAGTGCATCAACCAATGATTGATATGATGGTGTGCTCTTCACCATATTAACAGCCTTATCCAACCATGAACTGCCCGATAATTTCGTCTCCGCAGCTAGCGATGTATTGAAAGATATGGTGCCCAAATCACTGGGCACTCCATATATTGCTTTTCTATATGCACCAGCACTTGTGTTACTTATCCCCGTCATCGCACCAACCAAATCCATCTTATGCATCTCTTCCATATAACCGATTTTCACCCTAAAGCTATTAGTCGAAAATTCATTCTTACCCTTTTGGTCTAGTTCATCCATCCACTGGTTTGAACAGGAAAAATCGAATTCACAATTGTTAAACCGATAAACATAACAATTAAACATGTCATTTATTGACCTTATAGAAAAACCATTCGATGGATAGTTTTGTGATGGTTGGTCTTGGGTGTTCTGTCCGGTTAATTGTGTATATTGTGCCGCTTGTGAGACCTTTGTGAAATAAGACTTGAAATTTCGTATTTCGGATACCACCAGCCAAAAACTAAACCTACGAAGATTTTGTGGTATCATTTCCCGATAATACTCTTCTTCGAAATAGGCTTTCATGTACTTATCAATCATATTGCCGACACGTAAGTCTATCGATTCGAGGGTCTTGAATTCAAGAATCCTATCTTTGGTCCTCATACCGAACGCAGGGTCCATCTTGTATAGTTCCTTTAACCCGCTGACACTCTGGAAATAATATGGAAATCGGAAGATTAAGTCCTTTAGTCGTTTGGTAAAATCATCAAGGCTGTTGGCGCGTTCCGGCTCATCTATGCTACGCAAGTAGTTTGCAGCCTGTGTGAATAATTCGTTGCCCTTGGAATTGAAATCTATGACGAAGTTGAATCCCATTACTGTTGGGTCATCGATGTAACTAAAAATGGTATCATTATTGGTTCTGCTGTTAACCAATCCGTCGACGAACCTGAATATACTCTTATCTACTGGCAAGGCATCCATATAATATGTATCTGTAACCCCCGGAGCACATGACGGTTAATATAGATATATGAGTAAATCTATAAGTGATGCAATAATCGATATGCTCAAGAGGGATGCATGGAGAGATTCAGAAGATATTCAACCAATGGTGTTCAAATTTATGACTGAACATTTCTCCGCTGAATGCATCAAACGGTCTCCCCAAACATACATTGAGGCATATGTGATAATCAAAGAGTGTGATGGTATATGGCGCAGGGCCGCTAAAGAATACCATAGTGCATTTGGAAAATTGGTGCTTGATTTCGACTATTTCTCTAATTCCCTCATATCGACTGTTAAAGAACACTATACAAGTCAAACTACACAACAATAATTAATCGGTAGTTCCAATAATTCGCATTAACATATACTAACAATTCTAAACAATTCTGTATGGTAAAGCGTGATACGCTCAAGAATAATAAAGGGGAGGATTTTGTCGAAATATACTCAACCAAGACCTCCTTCGATGCCGACATCTTCATAATCAAACCGGTTTCTGAACTTGGTGCCGAGGAGCTAGCTATGTTACAGGCATTGTATTCGCGTAGTTATGCTTCCATATTGACTCATCTGCAGGAAGTATCAGAGAAAGGGTGCAATAATTTCATGCAACAATATTATGTGCAATATGGGCACAAGAGTATAGGCGATTGTGGTAGCATACTCATGGCCGCAGAGGGTGTCAGTATGTTGTGTGTAAAAGCCATACAGGACTCTCAGTTATACAATGGGCAAGAGGCCAGCACCCGATATATCAATTTCTCAAACCAACCATTTATGGCATTGGGTGATGATGGCAAATGGTATAAATCTACGGACGTTGGCACGAAAACTGCAGTTATGCAAGAATCGCTTAGAGACTTTTACTTAAATGCATTACCACGCATCCAACAACATCTCTTCGATACCATACCATATGAATCAATAGACCAATCTGCTACCACATATACCAAAGCGGTATATGAGAGAACAATAAAGGCTAGGTCATTTGATATAGTTCGTGGATTCTTGCCAGCTGGTGCCACGACGACCGCATCGTGGTATAGTTCAATAAGCCACGCGGCTGACCACATAGGATGGTTAAGGAATCATCCATTGATGGAAGTCAGGGAAGTAGCGGAGGCATTGCATAATGTACTTCTTGAAGCATATCCGTCATCGTTCGGTGGCAGGAACGTATATACAGAGCGCGAGGTGTATAAGAGGGAATATATGACCAAGGGTTATTATCTTGAATGTGGATTCACTGAACCAGTGGTGTCTTTCATGATTAATAACTCGATGTTGTATGAATATAGAGATTTGCTCATAAACCGACCAAAAGGCCAAGACCTTCCTATGCAGATAGGTGAATGTGGTGTTGTGCTGTGGGAAGATAATATTGATTTCGGGTCGTTCCGCGACATCCAACGGCATCGCGCTATTGTGCAACGCCAAGGGCTTCTCACAGTTAAACGCGGTTTTCATGATTGGTATCTTAACAATTTACCAGATGATTTAAGAGTCGATGCTGTTGAATTTATAAGCCAATACATTGAAAAGTACAATGAGTTGGAAATGGCCGGTATTGACAAGTTCACGATGCAATATTTTACCCCAATGGGATTTAAGGTGCCGATACGTCTTGTGGGTTCCCTTAGCAAACTTGTGTATCTGGTTGAATTGAGGAGTCAGAAGACAGTACATCCAACATTACACGACCGAGCACATTGGTTTTCAGCAATATTGAAAGAAAAAATTGCCAATGCATTGGCTTGTGAACAGTCGGAAATACCTTTTTATATTGATGATGAAGTGGGCATGATGAGTATGAAGCGTGGGACTCAGACAATATTGAAAGAAGGACAGGAATTATAAGTT
>OUMT01000007.1_pt1 | contig 5657 bp, 1 predicted proteins | sample 1691051 | NCBI WGS metagenome assembly OUMT01 (sample SAMEA3914864, study PRJEB12502) | metagenome | biome: forest; material: soil | place: USA | collected 2012-03-12 | depth 0.3 m | reverse complement strand
ATGGTATCTCGCGATATACCAGTGCTGTCACAAAATCCTGTATGCTGCCATACCCGTTATCACCCGCCGCCTCTGATATATTGAAATCATCAGCATCATATGTTTTTAAGAATTTAGTCAAAGCATTTTTGGTTTCATCCGTCACCCCACCTCTCATATCGATTGTTTCAGCAACATGTCTGCCGGGTGATATGAGTAATGCAGCCTTTTGCTCCGTTGTATATCCCATGTCATCCATGAGCTTTTCCAGAGCCGCGTCATTTTCATGTGTGCGGTTTGTATTGTTTATATACCCGAATTTATCAGTATATGATTGGATGTATTTGTGATTATAAACATTATCCGAAAAACCACCCTGTCCGGCTGATTCGTTCACATCACCGGCCATTACATTGAAGTACATGAAAGTGGCTTCGCTGCCTTCGTCATACCCACAATCATTCCATTTAACACCGTCGCCGAGATAGGATTTCAGCTTTGACTGTGCTTCCGGGTTATCACCATCGAATGATATGGTATATGAATTGGTGCGTTCACCCCGGAGAGTAAGCTCAACAGGTATACCTGCCACTTTGGACAAGTTATCTTCCAGAGGCTTCAACTTAGCTTTGATGTCAATAGCTTCCCCTACCGATGTGTTGTTTATTTTGGACATGACGTATCGTTTGATATTTGTATATATATCTTTCTCCAACAAAGGTACGATGGCTATGTAATTGTGGCACCAAATTTCTACTGTTTGGCCGCTAGCGTATTATTTATGGCCTCTTTAACATCCTCTGCCGATATTGATTTGGTACATTCAAAATGCCTGTTTGTGTTTTGTAGGTCCGGACACCAATCACCACCTATTATCCTATGTCTATTAAAACACCCATGGCACACATCTTCATTGATGAGCCTGACACAATCTTGAAATTCGGTGTATTTTTCGCTGAACCCAGATATAAGTATCACCGGTACCCCGGTTGCCCACGCCAGCCATGAGATACCACTACCGAGTCCTATATACAATGCGGCATTGCGTAGATACCTTATCCTATCGAGCAATGAATATTCGGTACCTGACATGTCAATAACACCGGTGAGTCGCCCACCGAGCTTTTTGTCCTCGTTGTCATCACCCAATTTCTCGGAGCATATGAGTATCACTTTGTATCCCGATTCATTCAGATAATTCACAACGGCTTGCCACCCACCGGGGTGATTCCAATATTTGGCCATAGCAGTGGAATGGGGAGATATACATATATAAGGCTCGTTTATTGGTGGGATGTCTTCGTCCTTTACATGATTCAGCAGTGGTACAATCTCTTTGTATTTCAGACCGAGTGCGTCTGACGCTATCGCTTGTAGTGGTATAGATTTGAAATCGCGCCTATTTCGGAAGAAATCAACCTTATAATAATCTGCTTCTTCCATGTCATTACTCTTGTAGTACATACCTATTTCAAAATAGGCATATACATCATGAACAGGATATGGTGGTTTGATGAACTGTATGTTCGGATATACTCCATCGAATAATTCATTCTTCCAAGTAGAACATATTATATTGCATTTCCGTTGTACCCTGAATTCTTCTATATACGGCATCCATGCGAGATTATCCCCAAGGGCATTCGATGCTATATGTATACGAATCGTTTGGCCCTCCGGATTGAAATATTCAGTCTTCCACAACTTCCCATTCTCCCATATTTCAATTTTCCAGTCAATTACGTATTTTATCGCACATGCTGACCAACATCCACCACTGCCGATTTCATCCTGATATTCGACGTTACCCGTCTTATTGTTTATGAACTTGACCAGATATTTTCCCGGTTTAGGACCATGAATCCACACCTTCGGGCCATCTATGAATGCGATATCCACCCAATTGTTTATTTTGCGCTTGCCACGACGTTTCAGTTCCGTATTTGTGTATATTTCGGTCAATAGACCAGCCATATCATCAGCATCCGGTGTCAATCGGTCTACCGGTTCTATATTATTTTTGTTCATACATGTTATTATTGCCCGGTTCTCTTGTTCAGTAATGAAATATGCATATGATTCATCAATCATATCACATATCTCCCGGAAAGTATTCTGGCCGGTGCGATTATTGTGATGTAAATGGACGTTATCACAGAATAATGTTATATCACCGGACGCCTCACCCAAGAATTTTGATATGGTCGTCGCATCGTCATTATATTTTATCCTTATGAAGGAATAATCATATGTCTGATTAACAACATGCAACATTGTGTGGTCGAAGAACAGGTCATGGTCGAAGAACAGGTCACGTAATGTTTCACATTGTTGCTGTGTATAATCATAATTAAAAAAACACACTGTCTTTCTCTTAGTTTCCCAGTTCAACCGGCTGAGATATGTTGATTCTGCAGCCACATATACATCATTAAAATGGTCAGATATTCTAGGCATATCCAACTCCATCGATTTGCGTCTTGTCGACGCATCGGCCATCAATCTGACTTCTCCGCGAATGTTCCAATTTCTGAAATTCTCCGAATCACCATGCTGTCTCGCAAGGTATGTGGTTCTAGGTATAGCCAGAGATTTCCCATATTCCTCAAGTTTCAACAGCCACTGGCCATCATTAGAGCTACACACATCATCATCCGGATATGCGGTGAAGTGTAAACCGGGTATGTTTCTGAAAACCCTCAGATAACCGAATATACCAGACCTTTGATACCATAACCTTTCGAATGCATCGAGGAACGACCTATTGTCACGTGAGATATAGACATTATCATGGAAGTTGTTCAACATATCATCGACCGTAGCCGGTAATACATCGTTGTATTTGTTGGCATTGAAATGAAGGAGCACGACTTCTGGAAATTTATCAAAATAATACGCTATCTTGCGGAACGTCCCCGGTAATATCTTGTCGTCGCCGTCTATCGGACATACTATGTCGCCGGTAGCATGCAATTGTGGATTCCACCAGATTTCTTTCTTTCTGGTCTGTTTGATTAACTTTATCTTATGATTATTATTGGCGAGTTCTCTTCTTAAAAGCTCTTTTAATTCTACTAGTGTGTTATCCGACGAAAAATCATCACATATAACCCACTCCCAATTGTCATAATCTTGGCTCAGGATTGATTTGGCCAACTCGTTTATGTACGGGGCACAGTTATAAAATGATGTTACGATGGATAGCTTCAAATTTTCCATATATTATAAGTCGAGTTTTTTCCTGTAATCTTCTTTGGCAATTAACTGTTTCAGTAATTCATGACCAGTCTCGGTGAGTATTCCATTATTGCTTACCCCCGGTTGCCAATACCATCTATAATCAAGATGATATATTTTCGCGGTCTTCATATCTGCGATGCGCTTTGTTCCATTGAATTCATTGTTCCACGGGTCCTCGTTATCGGCCATAACACCTAACAAGAACTCACGATTCCACATAGCAGCATTATGGGTCAGGAGATATTCGCTGTTGTTACTATATTTGAGGACACGTTTGTTGCCTATGAAATGGTGGGTCTTTTCGAGCGTATAATTGAACCATATCCTTTCATGCAATTTAAGCGAGTCCCAGCCAAAATGCTTCATATTATACAAGGCATCAATCATGACACTCTTGTCTGTCTCTCCGGTAAGCCACATATCATCCTGTATATACAGGACATATTTGGTCTTTACCTGCCTGAGTATATCTACCAATCTGGTAGAGAACCCGCTAGCATCGGATGATACGGGGGACTTTATCTGGATTATGTTCCGGTCTGTGAACGGAAGGGCTTTTTCTTCGTTACAGAAATATACAGGCCACTTTGTGTCCCAACACCAGTTTTGGAGCCAAGAAAGATACCATCCTTGCCACAAGAAATCATACTTGTCGCATGTCTGTATTATAACAGATATATCATCTGTGGGTGTGTTGAACGGCATACTATTCTCTTCCTGTATTTCGTAGCCATCCTTGAATTTTAGGTCTATATATGAATCTCCGGGGTGTTGCAATGAATATGGACGACTGAATATACCCTTCTGGAAGTCGATTATGAAAGTATTATACCACATATCCGAAACGTCCCATGGGGACGTTCTGAACTTATCCTTGAAATATTCATATTTATGCCTCGGTATAAGTATGCAGTGGGCCTCCGATAACCGGGTGGTAATAAAGAAGTCGCCTTCGACATTGTCATGTTCTTGGCCGACCATCTTTTTACCAAAACTCACATATGCCAGATTATACTTCTCACAATAGTCATACGCTTCATAGACCTTTTCCATGAATTCGCGATGTGAGAACTGGAGAATGCTATCACACTCATTCAACAGAATAGCATCACAATCACATATTGTTCCATCCCGGTTCTCTTTGAAGCCATCTAATATGGCATTTCGATGGGCGAGATAACATCCATAATGGCCGGGGCTAAGTTTATAATGGCCGGGAGTGAGCGATACGTCGTGTGGTCTGTTGCAATTTTCTACTGGTGGCTTGTCCAGATATAAATCATTCATATGCTTTTCGTATCTGAAACCGGAGAACTCGGAGAACTCGGTCAATGATGCCACTGATTTTAGTTCTCTGATAGTATTGGTCCCATTAACCATATGGACAATCTTTATGATAGGTTTCTTCACCGCTTTCATGAGTATAAGATTGTCGATATCGAGACTGCCATTTTCAGTCACCTCGAAGCCGCACCTAATCAGTTTGTCCTTGATTCTGGTTTCATAATCGTGCTTGGAACCCGCAAATTTGTGTATCTCACATACTATATGCCTTACGTGGGACCTCAGAAAATCCTCGCTTATATCATCAAACAGGTGATATTCCGCTCCCTCACAATCTATTTTTAGATAGTCTATGTGAGTTATGTTATTTTCACCCAATAGAGTGGAAAACTTTATACCGGGCAGCGTTATTTTGGTGCTATCATTAGTTATATTATCACTGCTATCAAATAAAGTATTGACACTGGATATATCACCAGAAATCAATTCCACATCAGCATCTTCGAAATTGATTGCTTTTTGTATGGTGATTACTTTATCACCAAATTTCGATACATTGGATTGCAAACATCCGAAGGTTATCTCCGATGGTTCTATGCTGTATACTTTCGATACACCTTCATTCAAAGCAAATAATGAAAAACACCCAAGATTAGCCCCAATATCCACAACCACGTCGCCCGGCTTAACCCCCTGATAATCCTTTTTAATAAACACCTCATAGAACGACCACCATGCTGAATGGTCTCCGACTACATGATTCAACAATATTTGATTACCATCAACTACTGGTGCTATGATATTCTCCCTTTTAAAGTCTGTGATTAATTTAGAATACACACATGTGTCGCCGTGGAATACACAGACCCTGAAACCATTGAAATGGGCCTCAGCGCCATTGGTGGTAAACCAATGGCCTGTGTATGGCTTATATTGTAACTTGAATGATATATTCGATATGAGATTGTGTGAGTCCAACAGCACCACCATAAGCTCTTGACCAATCAGTTCGTCGTTCTTGCCCTCTATGGTCAGAGTGAACCGTTTGGTGTTTGTATCATATTGAACATCAATATCATCACCACTGCGTATATGGGCAGTTGTGGTATCGTTTCCGTTTCCTGTACCTAAAAATAAACTCAATTCCTTTATAT
>OUMT01000011.1_pt1 | contig 6138 bp, 1 predicted proteins | sample 1691051 | NCBI WGS metagenome assembly OUMT01 (sample SAMEA3914864, study PRJEB12502) | metagenome | biome: forest; material: soil | place: USA | collected 2012-03-12 | depth 0.3 m | reverse complement strand
TATTTGACTTTATCCTTGATGATTTTACAATTCACATCCCGGTTTTGTTCCGCATTCTTTAAACCGAGCCTATATGTCTCTGAATCCAGACCTATCTTGAAATGTACAAATAGTGAATCAGATTCTACCTCATTTTCCTCACCATCAATACCGTCTACTTTCTCAACGAAATATTTACCTTCATGGTTTGTCTCCAGAACCACTTTCACGTTCTCAAGCTCAAATACACCGCTGCATAAATAATATAGCATCTGGGCCACACCTTCAATTGGCACTTCGTTTGTGTGATAAAGACCTATCTGTACCAACTTGAAAAAATCTTTATCTTCTGAATATATTTGTAACTCATTGATTTCCTTCTTGGTCATCGCAATGAGCTGGAACATATTGATTACCTGATAGTCCCCACCCTGTCCATCAGACAGGTCCACGGTGAATACAAATCGGGCATCCGGATTCTTGCATTCGTCCATGTCGAACATGGGATGCCATTTGAGCACACCGCGATATGGTAGTTCCATATCATCAAACAAATCTATATCATGGTGTATGAACTCTATCTGGTTTGCCTTAAGCCGTTTGAGTATATTTGAATGAAAAAGTAGCTTATTACCGGCCAAAAATTGGTTACCATATTCCTGATTGAATATTTCTTCGCTACCAAGGTCTGCAATCTGTTCGGCTTTCCATTTCTCATCATGCCCTTCCACCTCATACCAGTCTGTCCTCATCGGATGAAATGTGTTCTTACTGTCCAGAGCACCATGGTAAATATCATGGAACTTATCCTGTCCACGCGGTGTGGATGTAATAAGCATCTTTGATATCTTGGATGATGATAGGGTCGGATATACTGTTGACCAAAACTCATTTTTAAACTTGGGATTGATAAGTGCGAACTCATCCACATATACCAGATGAGCAGTAACTGATGCACCCGCATTTGGTGTCGTTCGCTCAGCAATCATGGTGACACCATTATCATATATCTTGGTGAGAACTTGGTCGGTGACGACTCCGGGCTTAAGCCAGAATGGTAACCTACGGATTATGGTATCAATCTTCTCAACAAGTTCGATAACTTTCTGTCCATTTCTGGATATTAAAAGAATATTTCTGTCCTTGTTAGTGAGGATGTAGTGGACTATGTATACAGCAACCGTTATGGACTTACCAATTTGTCTAGCAGCTAACCATACAACATTCCTGTATTTGTTTAATGCTATGAGATTTTTCTTTTGGTATGGCCGCAATTTAACCTTGGTGATACCATCATCGGTCATCACCTCTGCGTAGTTCTCACCAAAATATATTGGATTGGCAGCTATCTTGGCATATTCCAAATCTTCTTCCGGGGTGTTCTCCCATCGCAAATCAGCTGCGCGTAACTGAGTGTCACCAGCATGGAATGGATTATATCTTGGGACTACACCAGTTTTGTTAATCTGGTTTAAACATTCTATTACCTTCTTTGTACTCCAGACCTTGGGGGATACCTTCACAAAACAATGCCTTGATTAATGTATATAATCAAGGCATTGCGAATTGTGTAAAAGGTTTGTTAAACTAAACTATTTGTTGGCCCAGTTTGAACTATCAAATGGGTCTATCTGGAGAGATGATTTGATATACCCAGCGCTGTATGTGGCATAATTGCTCAAGGTTCCTTCTACTGAGCGCTGGGAATCGGTGATTTCCTTCTTATAATCTTCTGCATCCTCTTTGAATTCACTACCCCATACTATCTTCTTGGTATCCTTATTGACTACAAAGAACTTATATTCCTTGTCGATTGCAACATTTTCATTGAGTGTGCTGCCTCTGCGTTTCTTGGTCTCCGCAACATATACTCCATCTTCTTTTCGGGTATCTTTGAGAGATTGGTATGCTCCGGATGAAACAAGATAATCGAATTGCTTGCTGCCTAATGTTTCTACATTCTGACTGTCGTCTATGGTCTTACCATCCTTGCCGAAATAGCGCCAACTAATTTTGTCCCCATCAACCGATAATATTTGCGCTCTTAACCCCCTGCGGGTATCGAAGAATGTCATACCAGCAATAGGCTCCTCAGACTCCTTTATCTTGATTGGCATCGACTTGTTCAGGATGTTCCATTCGAATATCCCAGATTTCAAGTCGCTATGTATTACCCTCAACTTATTTGTGCTCATATTTTCAAAATATGGCACATCGCCGCTCTTTGAGAGCCTGTATATTTCCTTGAGGGAACATACTGGAACATTGGCACTGTTGCAGTCTTCCAATACCACGAACCTATATTTCTCCGCTTTCTCATTGACCGGATTCCTATATGTGACTATTTGGCCGCGCTTAATTGATTTGTTCTCGAAAATATAATCGGGGTTGGTGCTAACTAACTCAGCATTTCCGGATTTATTATCACCTCTCCATATGAAATGGTAATATGTGTCACCATCTGTGACAGTCAGTTTTTTGCCATCTATTTTGTGGGGTTTTGGTATCCATTTTGATGCTCTAATTTCCGGTGCTATACCAAGTCCCTCTGTATCAGCCAATGTAACATCCTTTGCTATTATCGTTTCATGACCTAAATCATTTTTGCTTTCTTCACCATCCTCTATAATCGGCATATCATTGTATCCATATGGTGGCATGAATGAATATCCGTTAACAGAATTTGCCGACGCAGTCTCATCATAAAAGTAATCAGGGTCACCAATCATCTCGCTCAACGATTGGCTGAGCCTACGAATTACCAGAGATTCACCGATTGTATCAGCACCCATGAACATTTTGGGTTCATTGTAAGCTGTCTCTTCAATGGGTTCTATATCCTTTATTGATTTTATTTCGACAGGTTTACCATTTTCATCTTTTGCTGATGCACCATCGGCACCGACAGACTGTAGGGTTATCGTTTTGCCAGTAGCAATATGTTTGACCTTGGTACCCGCTGATAAACTGGAGAAATTGAAGCCACCTTTCAGTGCCGCTCCAACTGATTGTGTACTCTCATATGTCTTGTTTTCATATGCATATTTTGATAATGCATATGTATAGGTGTCGTAATCGACACCATATTTGGCTAAAACATCATCGGTGATTTTCCGGTCATCCAACGTACCCTGCTCATAATTCATGTTGGTGATATCGGCTATTATCGCCATCAATGTATCTTCCGGGATTCCATAAATCGTTTCTTCTCTTACTGACCCGGATTTGTTGCCAGTACCGTGCGACTCTTTTATAAATTCGGTTTTGGCATCCAGACACTCTTTATGAGACCCTGATTTAAGTACCGCTCCACTAGAATCACGTAATTCGAATTTAGTGTCGTTGTCGATGGGAGATATGTAGCAAAAATTGGTCTTGCTAGCGTTGTATGTTACCGGCTTACCCACCTTATCAGCTTTGGCGGTGAGTTCTGGAGTAGCGGTCTTGGCCTCTGTGAAAATTTGGCCTCTTTCCCTGTCATTGTACCATTGGCCGATAATCTTGGAGCCATCTTTGGTTTTGAATATGGTTAATGCCGGTGTTTGTGTACGCTCGAAATAATCTGGGTCTATAGCCTTGATTCTCTCAATAAAATCATTGTATGAATTGATGTATACCGATGCGCGTTCATTCATCGGATAATTATCGAAGGCTGATTTAAAACTATCAAATACTTGTTTGCTGTTGATGGTTTTGTTGGACCATTTGCTGATGGTATCGGCCAGTTTTTCCTGTACAGATAGATGGATGTCGGCTTTGTACATATTGAACATGTTAGCCAGAACTGATGCTGAATAGTCATTGTTCATCCCGGCACCGCCCAGAATTTCCTTGAACCTCTGGATATTATCGGAATCATCATAATTTATCGACTCATTTAACTTTGCAATTAATTCTCTAATATGGTCGGTATCAGTACCGCTCTCCGAGAATTTAGCTATTGTGTCGGATAGGGGATTAAGATTGATTTCCGGGGAGTTATACTTCACCAGCGGTCCAGCTACCTCTTTGCCAGCTTCCCCGGCCTTGACTAATTTTTGGTAATGCGCGATTATCTCATCATCGCTAGCCGACATACTCTCGTTGGTTTGCTCTGGTTTTATGGCCTTGAGTATTTGTGAGATGCTTTCTTCGTTATTGTATATCTTAGATAAGATATTCTTCATATAAGCATATCCGGCCTTCACCATGGTGCCAAGTTCTATCATAGCACTCCTCAGTTCAGCGGCTGATGCTTTACAAGCACGCATTGCATCTATCAGCTGCCCCGCAGTAATCACATCATGTATTTCATGCAGTGCAATTGATTCCATTATCTGACCGTTGAGGTCAAAGGGTTTCAATCTATAATCGTCGAATGTATATCCGAACTTAGACAATGCCATACCGAGCAGGGCTTCTGAATACTCGCCCGGCTCATATGTCCCCTCGTTATCGAACTTATCAAAAATGCCACCGGCTATCTCTGATTCAATATAAGCATTGATTTTATTGATGTCTTCCTGTGGAATCTCCTTGGTCTCATTTATATCAGTGGTTTGTCCCGGCTTAATGAATCCCAATATCTGATTGACACCTTCATCGGTGTATATATTAGATAATACATCTTTTACATAATCGGCAGAATACCCAGCCTTATTAGATGGAGTACCAAGCTTATTGAATACTTCCACCGATTCTGCGGAAGTAGCCTTATAAGCTGATAGTGCATCGGTTAACTGTTCAACGGTGATTGTATTGGCCGATTCATTCACCTTCCTCTTCCCAAACGCCTCGTTTATTTTTGCCCATGTATCCCCACTTATTGTTTTGCCCGTCTTGACCTTTCCTGCCTCAACGGTTGACCTCACCTCAGCTGGAGATATATCAAGGGCTTCCGACACCACAATATATGCTTCTTCGCCTTCGGAGAAGCCTTGGTTGATGGCACCATCATATGCGGCCAATATCATCTTGGCCTCATGGATGGCCACTGGAGTATCAGCTTTCTCTGTGCCCAATGTGATTATCTCACCACCCATCTTATCTAGATAGGCATCCACGGTCGAGCGAACGATATCTACCTTCTCACAAAGATACAGTGACACCCTCTGAATAGCGATGTCCTTGGGACACCCCACCCTCGCCTCATTCAGATAGGCATTGAGAATAAGTTGGCCCGTAGCCGTCATATCAGATTGTACCCGGCCCTCAGCAAGATTGTCCTTCAATACTTCCAGATAATCTGTGAGTGCTTCTTTCAGTTGATAAATGGCTTCATGGGCTGGTATGACCTCATTTTTCCACTTATTAAGTATGCTATCAATATCACGCACTTCATCCTCAGGAAGCCCTAAACCAGCCTGTATATTATACACCGTAGACATTATTTGATTGTTTCTGTCACCCGGTGTATTGCTATCTGGTGGGGTGATGCCATTGAGTATATTCAGACAGTCATGTATCTTCGATATAATGTCTGATTCGTTGATTCTGATGGTTTTATTTTTGGGCATTTCTGGAAGTATTAGAAGTTTGATATTGAATTATTAACAAATAAAGAACACTGGATTTTATCATCTATTGTATTTATAATCCTTAGCATTCCAATAATTATGGTTGCTATCCTCATCCCAGTCAGCATCGGCTACCGGCCCACCTCTTTGGTTTTTGCTAATCTCCAAATCGGACAATGCTGCATTATAACCATCAGTATAAGCTCTGCCACCTGCGATTTCCCTGATTCTCTGGCCGTACTTATCGACATTCTCTATCAAATCGCCCACCTTTACGTGTTGTGACATATCTTCACCAGCCTCAAAAATACCACGGATTTTCTTCATTTCGGATGCTTTACCGGATGCTTTTACTTCATGCACCTTAGTATTACCAACCATTTTGATGCCCTTGATACCGAATTTTATATTAGTATTTGCGGTCGACTCCTTGAACATCTTGAGGTCCGAAATGAGAATGATTTTGCTCTCCATAGCAGCGCCGGATTCATCATCCTCATCGAGAACAGTTGATGGGGATGGTACCACTGTACAGTCACTCAATTTATATTTTGCTATGAAATCATTTGCATCGCTTTCGCTATCAAATCTTTTGGCCAATATAGTGCCAACAAATACCGGATTCCCATTGTATAAATCATAATAGTTGTTCTCACTATTATTC
>OUMT01000010.1_pt1 | contig 6232 bp, 13 predicted proteins | sample 1691051 | NCBI WGS metagenome assembly OUMT01 (sample SAMEA3914864, study PRJEB12502) | metagenome | biome: forest; material: soil | place: USA | collected 2012-03-12 | depth 0.3 m | reverse complement strand
CTGTTATATTTTTATTCAAGAAATTCTATGGCGAGGGTGTAAAGAAGATGTTCTCCGATGATATATCGTGGAAATCGGCTATGGATAGTATGAGGCAGAGAGATGCTGTAAGAGAACAGGAAATGAGGGAATTGACCGCGAAATATCGCATTGATTCTGCTCGTATCTACGATATACAACAACACGTTTATAATTCACAGAGCATCATAGATGCTATAAATAAGAAAACCAATGAAAAGAAACAGTCTATTGCTGATTTGCCTCTTGACAAGCGTATTGGGTTTTTCTCAAGCTGGTTATCCCAAGAAGATACTTTATCCAAATAGTCGTGGTGGATATGATACTGTCATAGCGATTACACCGTATCAGATGGATGCAATCAACGCGATGAAAATCAGTTATGATGGATGCACAGAGATAAATGATAGTCTCGTAGATATCGTTGATAGCTGCAAATCCGCGTTTATACTCATGAATTCGACTGACAGGATATTAAAGAGGGAATTGGAGTTGAAAGAATCTGCCATTATAGACCGCGACGCGGTAATAGATAGCATGCAAACAGTCATAAAACACCGGGAGAGACAAATAGTTAGGTTAAAATGGCACCGGGGAATTAGTGGAGTGGTTAATGGGATATTGGGAATAGCGATAATTGCTCTTCTTATAATAAAATAATTAGTTTTTATTCATATTCATTTCTTCCCGGCTAATCTTGGCGCTCAACAAATTTATTTGTCGCTCGTGATGATTCAGTTTCTCTTCACATTCAGCTATGGTATGGAACCCCAAATGATGCTGTTTTGACTTATATGCATAATATCTGAGCGCCCTCTTATGATATTCCACTAGCGCTTTGTATCTCTCATATTCGTTGGGGATGGACATAGCAACATAGTACATGTGCTCTATTTCTGATATCGGTATTTTATAGGCATTGATTATGTACTGGTATATGGGCTTTGATAAGTGGCCCCATAAAATGATAGATGATATCCAGATTATGAAAAGACGGTCATCTATCGTGTGATTATCAGACCACGTAAATATGATAGCCATTGCCATTAACACCAAGATGCCACCGACCAGAACCAGTGTGCGCATCTCTTTGGCATACAAAATCTTCTTTTTCATCAGTTAAGTATTAAGATGATTTCAGATTCTTGTAGGAATTTATACTCTATTCCCTTCATCTCGAAGTCTATACCACTGAATTTTTTGTACAGAACCACATCACCTTCTTTCAAGTCTACCACCTTATGGCCGACCGATTTGACGATGCCCTTATATGTCGGTATTTGTGATTCTTTTGGTATTATAAATCCACTTTCCGTTGCACCAACCGGCTGTATAATCTCTACGACTAGATTATCGTACAATGGCTTAATTTTTGATGCTGGTATCATATCATGAAGTCTTCGTTAAAGTCATTATTAAAGTCGCCAATAGGTGGAGTAACACCTTCTACATCAGACAACATCTTAAGTATCCTCAATTTGGCTTGTGCCATACCTATACATGGTGGTGTAGTCTTGGTTACATTAAAGTAGTTAGCGACGCCATACCAGAACCCTGCTTTATAATTATTGACTGTATCGTCGGAAGTCACCAAAAAGACATTAATGGTGAAGAATACATTCTTGAGGGTGAATGAAGTGCTCGTAGATGTATTGTCTACGCTATTTTCCCAGAGCATTGATGTCATTAGTTCTTGGAATTTAATAGATGTTCTTCCAGCTGTTTCCTTTCATTCTTTCCCGACTTCTTTACCATTTCCATGATAACAAGTATTATGGAAATAGGAACACCGATATTCGAGAAAAACAGTATAGCCGGTTGGGAGTACACTGAACTATCAGCAATCTGTTGTATCATACCACCCTCTGTCATTATGAGGCATGAACAAAGAAGGAGGTAATATATGTACAATGGATTCTTGGAAAACCATACCAGATAATTCTTTTCGCCATATCTGATGTATCGCATGGTGGCGTACCACAATCCATGTGGTCGTCTCCTATACAGAGAAGAAATAAAAATAAACAATGCGCCTACACAAATTATATTGACAATCTGCCCGGTCAGAAAGAATATGTTACTTACCGGATTCTGGTGTATTGTTTCCATCATCTTTTTTAGTATTTGCCAAGAGTGAACTTAATTTCATTGCTATATATTGCCTAATACCCCCCGTGCCCATCTCCTCAATCATAGTGACGAGTTCTGCACTGATGAATGAGATGAACCCAAGGAATATCTGCTTATAAGTACCATCCCAAGCTTTATCATATGAATATAGGAAGGCGAAATATCCTAACCCGAAGGAAAATAAGAATTGTAATATAAATTTCTTGGTGGACATAGGGTTTTTACTCCAATCTCTGCTGAGTTTCAGAATAAAACCTATGAATATAGATATTCCTGCCGCCAGCATGGATTGTGTATCAATCACCTTCTCGCCTATCAATATACCCAATAATATAATAGTCAGATATATTCCTTTTGTCATAATGTGCATGGCTTATCGTTGGTGTTTGATTATATATCATTGTAATAAATTCGTGTACACATGGAATTGGTGTTTGACAGCAGGACAGGTAGGGTAATGTTAAAGATAGATGGAGCAGATGGAATACCTACTATAGCTGAAAAAATAAGCACATTACACAAAAACGGCCATTATCTGCCCCACCGGGATAGGATGACCAAGACGCTCAAGAAGACTATAGAGACTAAGAAAGCCAAATACAATTATAAACCTATAAGGTGTACATACGGAAGCACGAACATCGCTTTGGATTTCAAAAGTATAGAAGAGTGTGCGACATATTTTAATAGACCGCTAAACACAGTAAAATACCATCTATATCACAATACCGAATTCTTGGGATGGAAAATACAATTCCGGGACAGGATATTAAATAAAGAAACTGCCGATGACCAGAGATAGCTTTCGGGATATTGTCGTAAACACAGTGACCGAATACGGTTCATTACCAATAGCACCAAAAAAAGATGCTATTGATATGATAATCAATAATGCCAAGCGCTATTTCTACCAGAAATGGATATATGCTCAGGAGGAACAATATCTTATAATAGACCGGAATGTCCTCAACTCGCCACTATTTAAGGAAAAGCGTCAAATAAAACTTCCGGATACGGTAAGGAGTGTACACCAATTCGAAGAATGCAAGAGTAGTTTCTTCTACAACGATATAAACCCCGATTTTCGCAAGACCAATTTCAATTATACCGCGTATGCCGTGAATGCAGACAGTGATACGATGCTCACTGCTGTGACATACGCGTATTATATGGATTTCATAAAGAATTTCGTATTAAAGACTGTGGCCTTTGACTACAATCCACACTCCCATATGTTATTCATCATAGGCCGGGACCAGACATTGGCCAATGACTTAGGAGCACGGGTTACTGTTGATATAGGCGAAGAGGACTTGTTCAATGCAGACTTGTTCACCAGATATGTCATAGCCCAATGTAGGTTATCAGCCAACAGAGCTTTCAGTATCATAAAGATGAAAACACTCGGTGGGGGTACAATTGATTGGTCAGAAATAAAGGGTGATGCAAAGGAGGACTTGAACGCAATAAAGCAAGAAATGGATGATGATGATAGCGGGGCAGCATTCTTTATGGTAGATGGCCAGATGATTGGATAATTCAGAGTCCACCATCATTAGCGTCCCTTCTCGCTGAATATCCACCATCATTGTATAATGCTCTTTCAAACTTCCTGTGCATAGCGCTCTTGTCTCGCTTAGGAAATAATATATTGGTATCAAAACCGGCTGGAACAGCCCACATGCCGAACAAATCATATTCCACTTTACCCTCTTCTTCTGGAAAGGCCCAATAAACAGCCGGATATATCCCGATGATTTTGGCTGAATCCCATTTAATCTTGACTTCCCAATACCAACCCCATTCGCGATTGCTCATGGTATGGCGCTCCATGTAATTCAAATCCCGTGGTGGCCTAACATCACCTTCCCTAATTTCCTTTACCCCATTATCATTCCTCTTAATGTATCCCTGCATATATTTTATATACGATATAAATCCTGCCGGGTTGCCGGTACCCAATTATATGCTTTCTATAAATTCTAGAAGTTTGTTGCTGTCGTAATCCCGGATGAAATCGAACTTGGTATCAATAGATATCAGATTAGTATTGCCAACTATCAATTCATTCTTACTATCCTTGACGTATACATCACCATTGTCAGTACAATATGAATATACCCATCCATGTTCACATAGCACGGAAACCACTTTGTTGCGTTTTTCTTCCTTTTCTTCCTTGGTTATCGTACGCTGGCCTTCCTCGTCCCTTGACTGGCAGAAAGATATAAGAGAAGTGTATTTCTGATGTATTTGTGACACAGCACTATCCCAAGCACACTGGATAGATGGTATGATTTCGGCTTTGGTATTCTTTATATCTTCCAGTTTGATACTATCGGTGTTATTGTACCGGATGGTATTGGTTGACAATGTGCTGTTTTTAGGGGAGACCGTCAGGAATTGCATATGCCCCACACCATCGCCGGGTGTGGTCGTGGCTGTAGATGCCTGTGTTATCGTATATGCCAGTTCAGCTATGATATCCTCGTCGTTGTGTGAGGTCAAAACATACCCATGATATATCGGTTGATGCACATGGTCCCACCCGTCACATAACTTATCCCGATGCGCCAAGTCCATCATATTTCTCGAATATCTTTCCATTATTTCACCAAATTTTGTGCTTGCTCTCTCGTTAATTGCTCGCCATCATTCCAGAATTCTATTTCTAGGTATGGCTTATCAGGGATGATATATCTCTCGATACCATAGCGTTTCACAGAATATCCACTTATCTTACTGAAAACGAAGAATGGAACTCTATCTGGGCTTTGTGTCGGGTTGACGAAGAGCATATTATCGAATACCCCGCCCTCAGGTATTTTTACAGGTTTACCGCTGTATGTAGAGACCGCCAGATATGGACAGACCTGTAAGGCATATTCACCACATGCTTTGTGAACTGGTGCATCAATATAAGCACCGTTTGGATGAAAAGCTGACATCGGCCCACCAATCATCCACATATCCGTACCCAATGGATTGCCACATATCGTACAGGTCTTATCCTTTATGCATTGCTCTACCACCACATCATTGTTCATCTTGAAGTGGTGGTCGCCATTTTTGTCCTTGAGGATGATGACCGGGACAGGAAGACCTCTCTTATCAAGCGGTAGGTCTTTCATAAGTTCCGGTAATTTTACATTCTTCCAATTTTTCATTTGAGATAATTTAGACGGTCCAATTGCCATATGCCCAGTGACCATTCACTGTATTGCAGCACTGGCAATATGCTGAATATTCACATACCTGACCCTCATTAATATAATAGTGATTTTTCTCTCCAAAATGGTCGTGGCCACAAACGCAGCAATGCCTAGGGCTACCGTCGTCAGATATCAGACCGAACCATTCCTGTAATTTCATGAAATTGCCCATGTCTGGTTCATGCCTTGCTAACCAGCTAAATATCGACAACTTTATAGACCAATATACGTAGTATAATGTATGATGCTTCTTCATATACTTAATGATTTTTCTCTCCAAGCCAGTATATCCGTACATAAAACAAACAACTCTTCATCTGAACCAAACAATCTAGCAACGTTGACTTGCAAACATACCATTCTTATATTTGAGACAATATATCCAATGGAGCCATCTATGCGGTCAATGGATAATGAGTTCAAAGACCGTTTATTGGTCTTTTCTAGTATTCGACCACTAATACTACACAAACCTTGTTGGTCTTCATACATTTTCATTAAATCATCAACAGATAATGTGCATTCCATTCCTCCCCTATTCCTGCTATTTGCTCTTAAAGTAGCTATTTTTTTAGACCAATATCCTCTTTCACTATTATCTCTCCAATGTTTGCTTATAGATTTATATTTTTCCGTATTATTAATTCTCCATTCATTGGCTCTATTTGTGTTACGAGCCATATATTCTTCATTTGTTTTTTCATTGTTGTGGTAATGCTCAACTCTCTTATTATTTCTGCATTTTCTACATATATTACCTCTCCATCTCCCTTTCATGAGTCTGAATTCTACTATAGGACGGTCATCACCGCAAATAATACATTTCTTTAGTTCCATAACTACATAATTTGATATAGTTTATGTATTGTATG
>OUMT01000019.1_pt1 | contig 6485 bp, 7 predicted proteins | sample 1691051 | NCBI WGS metagenome assembly OUMT01 (sample SAMEA3914864, study PRJEB12502) | metagenome | biome: forest; material: soil | place: USA | collected 2012-03-12 | depth 0.3 m | reverse complement strand
TTATATATACATGTCTGATTAATAAATATGTAAATCGGCGAAATAATATATGGATGAGATAGAAGACTTTATTGAGAATTTTCTTAGGTCAAACCTCATGGTGAATGGTTCCTTCGACATATACCTCGGAAACATACGAAGTGATATGGGTCTCGATAAATCCAGTATAGATGAATTGCTCCTATCAATAGAACAGGAATATGGGGTGGATACCATTGACTTGCTCGCCGAAGATGATACTATACCCACTCTGGCTGAAAAAATATACTCCATGATATGACAGGACATATCAGATATGACATCCTGACATGACAGAATATAGGTTCATGATATGACAACCTGTCATATGACAGGTTGTCATATCATTAACAAGACGTTAACAATCTGACAAAATGCCCGTCCGACGCGGTTTCTGCACTAAATTAAATCCGGGTAATTAATTAAATCAAACTGTCTGGCACGCTGTTTGTGTTATATTTAGTTCACAAGTTTAACTAAACAAAATTCATCATTCAAAATTCAAACACAGATTTTATGAAAAGCAGCAATTCAAAGAAGCCAGTAATCACAGACGGTACAGTTGCCACCATTTTGTTAGGTCTCACCCACAACGGCACACAGAGGTCATTCGCGCTCAATCTGAAAGGCCAGTTCATTGAAGCTGGTCTGGACGCCAAAACTGCCAATGACGTAGCATGGGAAATCAGCCGGGAAATCAAGGAAAAGAAGTTAGAATTCACGAAGAAGAATGCGGAAGTCGCAATCCCCCATCACGTGAGCTTCCAGCTGTTCGAACACGCTGCCGAAGAAAAGGACAGGGTGAAGAAGGCCAAAAAGAAGAACATGACTGAACCGAAACAGGTGGCTCCCGTTAAGACTGCACTGTCGGCTAAGCACATGGATATAGCCAAGAACGAAAAGATAGCCAAGAATGAAAGGATACGTCTCCTGCTCATCGATGGTGCATCTCAGACCGGTATCGCCACTGCTATGGGTATCGAATTCCAGCGCGTGAAGAACGTGAAGAAACCACTAGATAATGCGCGTGCTAAGGAGCAGGGCAAGAATGCCAAATCACTGGCCGAAAATCCATACACTGAGACGGATGAAAGGATGGTGAACAAGGACAACCCGACCGGTCTCAAGCAGAAGCGCCTGTACGACTATTTCGTTGAGGGTTTCGAGAGCAAGAAGAAATAATACGGGGAAAACCATACATATAAGAGGGCAGGAGCAATCCTGCCCTCTCTATTATCTAAATATACTGACCAATCGGCATCATTACATATAACTAGTCCAATATATTAAGCATGGTCATAATACCAGATTTGAACCTCACGGTATGTAGAAAGATAAGTCAGGATTTGAAGGAATACCGGGAGTTATACAAAACCGAATACGAAGCCTTCAAACAGAAAAAACCACTGGAGACATACCACGATGAACGATACTTCATCGATTTCAATAAATCAATAGAGGAGAGCGAGGAACTGTTCAAGGGATATAGGAAACAGGTTATCAACAAACTCTGCCAGTTCAAACATGGGGACCGTGTAGCTGTATATGGGGACCGTGGTACGTTCCTGTGTAATACGATATTCAAAAATCCATATGTTGCGTTGGCCGATGGTTATGTATATTTCAATACAGAAGCCTCTGCAGCCGGGAAATACAACCCAAAGAGATGTCGTGTTGAAATTTGCCGAGTAGGGGTCCATTAAAGTTTTCGTTTAATTATCGTGATATGGGCATCGCTATAATCAATGACATTATATGATACATACGATGAGCATGGGTAAAAAGGCACCAAAGTGGAAATTACCACTCGATTATATGGTTCAGGAATACTGGATAGGTGTGAATACACCATCTAACAGCAAAGCCAATTATATCGGTATGCCGATTATGGAAGGCAACGAAAAAGTGGGGATTGTCAATGCATATCACAGCGAAAAAGGCCATGAATTAGTGAAAATAAGGCTGAGCAAGCCGGTGCATCTCAATGTCTTGCTATCGATAGGCATACCACCAAATAATATAGTCTCACCGTATTTGGCTTAAGGAATACCCATGAATGGCGTTGCCACAGATAGCCACAAATTGACATATACTAACAGCAAGGGATTAGTCAGCGACACACGCTCAACCGAGGGGATGTCATCTTGAGCAAATGGTAATGTACGTGACAACGCAGGATTGGTGTCCTGATTATCCACTATTGGTAAATTCAGCATTTTTACCCCGGTATCAGTCTTGATTGATTGATTTGCCCCACGGAATAAAACGAGGAATTTGCTCTCAGCATTGGCGACAGGTTTTTGTGTTAGAGTCCAGATGACCGGGCTTACTATCATGCCATCTATAGTTATAAAAACCACAATTAGCGTCGTTGGGGTAGGTATCACCACCAACGGTTTCCATATTATCGGTAAAGGCACCTTTACTATTCCAGCTGGTGTTGGAATTAGCAACCCCACACGCCAGTATTGCGGGAGTAACCCGACTGTGTTTATTATATTGGAATAAATCTTCCAATATTTCAGCTTTGTGAAATCCGGCTGACCGGATGCGCTATACGTCCTATAATTTATATCTTTCTTCGAATCATCGGTCGCCGGGTCGCCGGTTGTGTCATTCACTGTCTGTCCACATGCCTTTATAGCTGTTACCTTGGTCTTTACATATGATTCCATTTTGCTTCCATCAATAGAATCATATGCAGATAAGAGGGAATTGTATAAAGTGGTGTATGTCTGTATACCCTTTATTATCGCGTTGGCTGCTCCAGACCAGTCGAATGATGTGAAATTCCCATAATAATATACTACCAATGCAAATTTCACGTTATCACCTATCGACGCATAAAATGAATCGAACGCTGATTGTACCAATGACATATCAGCATGGGCCGTCACCGACCCATTTTTAATCTGGTCATTTGTCGGGATGGGGAAGATGTTGCTGAAATTGTACACAATACCTGATTTCAATGAATCACTTCCCATGGAATATGATAATAACTTATTGCTGTCTAGGCCCGATGTTATCCTATTATCAAACAACTTTCCGATTTTTTTGGCACCATCTGATATTATCCCCGGAATAGAGAGAGGATTGGTGATATACGAGGTTATGTTGGTTGATGATATTGATGCTTCAATTGATTGTATAAGCTTAGATAGATTTGTCTTATAGGATACAGATACATTATCAGAGGCACTGTTGTCCGGGAGTATCGATTTTACCTTACCAAAATCTGAATCATTCATCTTTCCATCGATATGGAGCTTATATGCAATCGTGTATTGATATACATATATCATCATGCTGTTCCAAAAACTGGTAATATAATCTGACAGCTTTGATACATTGTTCTGGGAGTCATTGTTCTTGGGTATGATGTCGTTGTTTATCAAATCAGTCAATGCCTTGATGTAGGCAGTGGTACAGGCGTCATTGAATGGTCCGGATGGTGCGATATTATTGCTGAATTCATTTGGCGCACTGAAATTGAGTGTGTTGAGTAGTTTTTGTGTATCGCCCATCGCGGCTTTCAGTGCCGCAGCCTTCACATCAGCTGGTATGGTGGTGGGAGCACAATATTTCGCGCTCCTTGGAGTCATATCAGTGACTACTATGGGGTCACATATAGATGGTTTGAACGTGGGTGGTGTGTATATGGTCAAGGCCGGGTCAAGGCCGGGTATCTGGTCCGTAAGCTCTTTTAGTGTAGCCATAACTGATATATATAATATATGACTAATGAGTTTACTCCATTTATATTTGTCTATTCAAACAACGAAAACGACTTGGACATATACAACAATGACATATCCAAAGCGAATCGTTATAATAATCACATAACACAGATATACAAGGGTACCATGTCGGCATTTTCATATGATGAGGGGCATGGTGGATATACTATGCCAGACTCATCGATAGGTGCTAAAATGTTCTGTGTTACAGGTGGTATTGAATCAAACATGGTCATAGGAAGTGGTGCCGATATACAAAATTATATAGCAAGCCTCTCAACAGGGATATCCAACAGAAACATCAAAGACTTATATATGGCGGTGTATGTCATAGGTGACCCCACATTACCGACCCAAACCACGATATCCGGCTTATTGATTCAAATGATATAATTGTCCAGATAAATCTCGTAATACATAAAGTATGGCAAGTTCGTTAACCATAAAGGCGACAATAGACACCGTATTAGTTAAGAATGGTAACAAGAATATAACGGGACCCATTCTACATGATGTCGTCAAAAGCATGCTAGATGTTGATATCCGCGCTTCCGGGAAAATAACGGACCATATAAACAGCCCAGCACAAGGTGTTGTGTCGGCAGATTTTTTTCAGAGGAAGTTATATGATGATGCGGGTAGATTATCGGTTGATTATAATAATAGAAAGCTTTATCATACAGACGGCACTTTCATAGATTGGAGCGGTGCTGGTGGTTTTGGTGGCGGCGGTGGCACAGGGTCTTCCGGGTCTTCCGGGTCTTCCGGTGGCATAGGAGCAAATGGTTCATCTGGTAGCAGTGGTGCCAATGGTGCCAATGGCTTGCCGGGTAATAGTGGTTCAGCTGGTAGTAGTGGTAGTAGTGGTTCTGCAGGTTCATCAGGCTCTAGTGGTGCAGGTGGTGCAGCAGGTTCATCAGGTTCATCAGGTCTAAGCGGTTCATCAGGTTCAAATGGTGCTTCCGGTTCATCAGGTTCAAATGGTGCAGTTGGCACTCCCGGTTCGGCTGGTAGTAGTGGTTCATCCGGTTCATCTGGTGTTGATGGTGCCAATGGTTCAAGCGGTTCTTCTGGTAGCAGAGGCTCAAGTGGTTCATCCGGGGCAAACGGGGCAAATGGTTCATCAGGTAGTAGTGGTTCATCCGGGGCAAATGGTTCATCAGGTAGTAGTGGTTCATCCGGGGCAAACGGGGCAAACGGTTCGGCAGGTAGTAGTGGTTCATCAGGTTCGACACCATCATTGCCAGCCGATGTCGCATATGTCGACGTACAACAGCAATTCACAAAGAGTCAGGCTAGTAAACCGGTACAATTGACCGATGCCTCGACGATTGCCGTGGACATGTCGTTGAGCAACACTTTTTGGGTAGGTCTCGGTGGTAACAGAACTTTAGGTGAACCCACAAATTGCACTGCGGGACAGTCCGGAGTTATAGAATCATACCAAGGAAATGGCACTTGGGCACTATCATTTGCGTGGTGCTATCAATTTCCAAACGGTACCGCCCCAAATACATCTGCAGTCAAATTCCAAAAAGACATGTATGTGTACTACATAGATAGGTCACAAACTGTAACCACATCAGCCTCGTCGATGATTTCAATAGCGACACCCGCAGTGATAACATGGACAGGTCATGGATTAGCAAGCGGTGATATAGTGAGATTCAGCACAACCGGTAGTTTGCCTTCCCATATAGCGACAAACACCACCTATTATATAAACGTGATTAATGCCGATACGTTCAATATATCAACTTCGTTAGCAAATCTTACATCTTCTACCTATGTAAGTACGACAGGTGATTCACAATCAGGCAACCACACATGTTTATGTAAATCAATAACAATATACAATAGTCAGTCAACAATATCATAATGAGCGTATTAGGACATGCACATCTCTTTATAACGAAAAAAGGTGGTACTACATTCGACCAATCATTTAACTCGTCGGGTGTCGTGTTTTCAAACGGTAATTTGACCGTAGCGCAGACCGCAAGCGGGGCAGGGTCAATAACGTCACGTAGCACCACATCGAAGTCGTCAGGTAAGCTATACGTAGAGGTTACGATAGGAGCGTACAGTCAAGATGATTTTTTTGGATTCGGGCCTTCCTCGCAAGGCCCAACGGCTTATCTTGGAGCCAACACTACCAATAGCTTCGCAATGGAAGTAGGTGGTTACGCTACATCCAACGTAGCAAGAAATGGTGTTACAGGTGGCTCAAGCTCCTCATGGACAAGTTTAACTATCGGCTCTCCGGGTATATACCAATTTTCTATAGGTGATATAGTGTCATGTACGATTGACTTAGGTACGGGGGCTGTTGCCTTTTACAAGAACGGTGTAAATTATGGTACTTTTCCTTATACAGCATCAGCAGCTTCATACTTCTTTTGTGTAGGCTGTGGTGGGCAGGGGTCAGGTACGCACACGAATGGCTTAACGGCGAACTTTGGAGCGTCTGCGTATGCGAGTGTGACAGCTACGTTACGCTCTACGCTTTCGGCACTCGGTTACACAGGTTGGGATGGTGCTTCGTTAGGCACGGCAGCAGCGACAACTGCTTTTGATGCGCGGTACTTGGGTAATAGTTCGTTAGCTTTATCCAATAATAACTTGACAATTGGGCCTCCCACGTCAGGTAACGGTGGCACAACATTGAGTGTCGGCAAGTCGTCAGGTAAATGGTACATAGACTTCCATATAGACGCTTTTGTAACG
>OUMT01000014.1_pt1 | contig 7252 bp, 3 predicted proteins | sample 1691051 | NCBI WGS metagenome assembly OUMT01 (sample SAMEA3914864, study PRJEB12502) | metagenome | biome: forest; material: soil | place: USA | collected 2012-03-12 | depth 0.3 m | reverse complement strand
TTTTCTAGCATACACGACATTGTTTTTGATATGCAGAGACTTCTTTATTATGGACTTTATTATATCTTGTCTATAAATCCAATCGTCTTCCCACACATTTATAAGCCTTATACCCCGGTTTCTACACAAAATCATCTTATCACGATGATAAGTATTGTTCTTATATTCATTGCTATGCCAATATAATCCATTGAATTCAAAAGCCAAGTTTAAGTCCGATATATAGATGTCCAATTCCTTTCCATCAATTTTATGATTTTCTAAAACATCACCATTGTATACGGATTTTATAAAACAGCACAACTCTTTTTCTACTAATGACCAAGACTTTTTGATGGGATTACATACAGTACACAATTCATGATTGTCATTGCGTCTTGTGCATATGGTATAATTGCCTATACTAAAAGTGTGCCCACACGATTTACCATATAATGTTACTAATCTGTTATCATATGATATTTTATCATACCCCATATCAGCCAGCTGCTTTATGGTATCATCGAATCTTAGTTTTGTTAGTCTGTCTATTATCACTGGAGATTTACTAGGATTATCAACACCGTATACTCTGGTGAAATAATCCCTTAATTTCCGCTGCATTTCTGCAGATTTCATTACGTTTTCTACTCCATATCTCTCTAGTGTAGTATCTACAACCTTGCGCTTGATTTCTGGTATTCTTGAACTATGGTCACCATAATTCCTAATCATGGTTTCTTTTACCTTTTCAATTATCTGTGCGGAACTTCCCGGATTTTCAGTGCCATATTTTTCCATCGATGTGGATTTCCCCTTTGCCAGCAATTCTTCTGAATATCCTGCATTCTTCACACCATACTTTTCCATCATCGTTTTCTCCGAAAGCTCTTTCTGCTTTTCCCCATGCACCGCCATACTGACACCGTACCTCTTGGTGTTTGTATCTACTATTTTGTCTTTGGTTTCCTGTAACATGGAAGAGCTTTTTACACCATACGTTTCCATGCATGTGGTCTGATGCGATTTTACACGCACTTCTTTTGTACACTTTGCACAACAACATCCATATGTCCCACCATCCCTTCTATAATAAACACCATCATTTATCCCGCAATTTGGGCATTTGGGTATGTGCCAGACTTCATTATTTATATGCCATATTCTCTGTCCGAACGGTGTGGATGCATCAAGAAACGTAGTTAATTCCGTTATCTTATCGGCATATGGTTTATAATCCGGTGTTGATAATTTCGCACTTATACCCATCATATTTACGCTGCCTAACCATTCCTTTAGCTGTTTAATATTCATATAACAAAATTTGCCGTTAATTTTTATATACAGAATACAAAGATAAGGTATGAAATAATTATCCGATATAAATATGGGGGCCGAAGTCCCCATATCCTATTTGTGCCTACCTATTATCTTTATACCGCAACAAAACCGCTGGACGATGCCGAGTTGTCGGTAAGTGTAATACGGTTGATAAACCTTCTCGTCACATATGTCGGCTGTATCTGTACGTCGACGATACCAGCATTTTCTTTCATTATAGCATCCGGGTTGTTGGTATTATCGAATATTACAGTGTAATTTGGCTGGATACATCCATATCCAGATACCAGATTACCGAGATAATTGGTCAGCAAACCATTTATTTCTATGCGTGTGGCATCATCCTCAAACTCGAATGAGTAACCATCCAATATACCTTCCATATCCTCCGATACTGTAATGAGCATATCGCGAACATGTAGGTTGTTTAGTGCCGAACGGAATTTCTGATACGGTGTCTCATTACCGAAGATGAGTATCGTGCCGTCCTTCTTCTTGTATATCGGGTTGATGCCCATTCCTTCAAGTTGGCCACGCTGTGTCTTACTGAGCTGATATTCAACACCTTGTAATCCCGGTGCTGAAAGAACACCACGCCTTAAACCAGCTGTCGGCAGGAAAGGATTGCCACCGGAAGTGAATTTGCGAACGAAATTGTTCGATACAAGTGCAGCTGGTGGTACGCTTATTTGGCCATCAACCGGGTCCTTGAATATAAGGTTCGGTGCAAAGAAACCTGCATAATCACCACCATCATCGTTCTGTGGCAGTGTGTACTGGAATGCCGGGTTTTCATCAAGGTTACCACCGGTTACGAGATAATCAAGGTTCAGTTCCGGTACAGGGTTTTGTGGAGTCGGCGAATCGGTGAACCTTGGATTCGATGAATCTATGAACTGTTGGAATGACGGGGTATTCAGCAGGGCTAGACATTTTTGGCGTTTCATGGCCAGCCTTGTCCATTTTGCTTTCGATGTTGTCTCAAGGCCACCATTGAATGTATCAACAAGATACCTGAATGATATCATTTCCGGGTCTGTAACTGCATCGGCAAGATTGGTGTCGAACATCACACCCAATATGTTATACATCTGTTCGTCTGTACCATCCGGTAGATGGTCTGCAGTCAGGGTGAAGCCCGGCAGATATGTCAGATTGAGACGGTCAACGAACTGCTCAAACGGAATAAAGCGCTCAACCTGTTGTGTGCCGGTCACCGTGCTGTATATCTTTATCGGATTGGCCGTGGTCACATCTATATGCGTAGGTGTCGTACTTGGCGACTGCGTATATCTCTTTATTGATGTGATGCGCGTCAGAATCTGAGTAGCATTATCGGCGGCGAGACCAACAAGGTAATATGAGTTCTTGATATCGGGTTCGTTGTTTATCGTAAGACGAACTGATGTATTCGTGAGTTGGGTGGTTATATCCATCCTCTCACTCATATTACCTATTTGTGAAATAATATTCAGCAAAGTAGGTGTGGTGATTTCATGACCACCGGCATCATAAGATGTACCAAATGCCACCGCACCGCCAGTGGATACAGGCACCGTTAAATCAGCATCGGTGAATAATGAAAGCTTCAATATGGTCCTAAAATCGTCCACCGTATCGACACCATTGCTTGCATACATTTCAGTGAATTGTATGTAGTGTGCATTCATGCCATCACTTACTGAATCGCCATTAGTAAGATGGCCATTCTTGTATGCCGCATATATCGGGTTGCCCTTATCGGCCACATAATATGTGTTGGTGCCATCCAGATAGAACCTGTTATTGGTTGTTTCGTAGATGTTCTGTAACACAGCATCTATGCCACCGGTGAAATGTGGTGCAGTGGTGTGTGTGACGGTACCAACAATCGTAACCATAGCACTCCATGAATTAGCCGCAACACCACTACCAGTAGGTGCCGTAACTGTCATGGCATTGGAGCTACTTCCGGCAGTAAAACCATGTATATAGGTGAGAGCGTTTATGGCATTTTTTAAGCCTGAGGCAATTTGGTTGTCTGTATCGGAATATGATACTATGTATTCACCAAGTATCTGGCCGTTTACGGAATACGACACCTTATTGCCAGCGGTTCCGGGTGAAGTGAAAGTGGTCAGTGATGTGGCCTTGGTTTCCGGAGATATTGTTGTTGGATTGAGGTCAACAAATACACCCGATGTCGCAGTTTCACTATCTTTGAGTGGGCTGTGTAAATCGAATGTGATTAATGTTGGCGTAATCAATAGCCTCGTTACTTCGAGTACCGGATTTGCCACTGCGATGCCATTGGTAGCGCCAATGGCTGTGGTCTTACCATAGAACAGTGTACCAAGGGTCAGATTATTGGTGAGCGAAGCGAAGCTTATACAATCTGACGTAACGCTCAGAGTAATCTTTCCGGGGGAATATGTGATGGTGCATCCTGTGGGATATACCATCACAGCCGTGCTGTTGGTGGTAACCTTGGTCTCTATATTATCCTGAGATATCTTCTTTGTATAAGAGAGGAAATCTACAGCTGTAACATCGCCACCTATAAGTCCATGGCCAACGAGGTCAAGTTTATATGTGTTGGAACCCGTAGCAAATACATCCAACTGTTTCTTGTCGACAGCACAGAGTATCTGGTTGGTATCCACTGAACTATTGATGATGTCCTCTATGAAACGGTTTGTACCGTTTGCATCGAGGAATCCGGGGATGATACATCCGGTAAAAGATGCCCTAACCCCTACCTGTGGCAGTGATAGGAAGGCTACAGCCTGTGAGGTGATGAGACCGTTAGAGTCGAAATATTTACCCATAACCGGGTCAGTGGCCAGCTGTGAATATTGGTCCGGGCCGTAGTTGCCATTGACGCAAACTACATCCAAGAAATAATCACTGATGAGGTCGCTGGGATTGAGATATGCTGGGATTGGCTTGTTGATATTAGCATACCAATCGGAAACCGGGACATCGAATCCCTTAATTGTCGATTTTGTTATGATGAACGAGCATGGCGTCTGGGACAGGTTCACCAGATTGAACAACTTACCATTATCCACAACACTGCGGGTGGCCAGCAGATAATTCCTGTCCGGGGTCCAGAACTTCTGTTTGTTGTAATATGAACTATACAATTTCTCGGTTACGGAACCATTGGCGGCTGCGACGTCAAGGCTGAATGACCTATAATCTACTACGTCGGCATTGGCCGTGGGTAATCCGGTAGTAAGGTCAACCTCATTGTTGAGCGCCAAAAGGTTGAGCGCCAAAATGTCTGATTCAGCAAGTGCAAGATTTATCGACCTATGGAACCATGACCCGTGGTGTTCGAGTGATGAATCCAGTGGGCCATATAACCTTGTGGCACTGGCGAAGTCGTTTTTCTTGATATATGCTGCCCTGTTGAACAGGCCGCTCTTCGAGAACCCAACAACTAGCCTCAGATTACTAGCCGCAACCACAGCAGGTTGGGCGGTGTTATCCTGATAAGTCGTATATACCCCCGAAGCCTGAAAGCGGGTCTGTAAATCCTGTAATGTGATTAGCATGATATTCGAATTTCTTTATATATCACTAAGAGGGTATTATTTATTATGATTTCTCCAAAAACAGTTTTATTGTGGGGATGGACACGCTGTAGTATTTTTGTGCTTGCTAGCATAAGTATTCATAGAAGATATATACATCACAATCAATGCATATGACACACATGTCCAATAGAAAAAATAAAGGCATATCGACATTATACATGCCTTCTCTGAAATCATACATGTCAGGAAAGATGTACGAAAAGAAAAATCCCAAGAGGGCAATTCTTGAGAGTCGCCTGATTTCCATAAACCTGAAATCGTTCAATGAATCTGCAGAAAGTTTCATATGGAATGGTGAGCGCCTCGAACTTATCAATAAGGCCGGGAAGACTGTTGGTGTTGTGGAAGCATTCGATGTGTACCGTAAGCTCCGCAATATCGGGTCAAACGGCAAAAAGCTCTCATCCCCAAAATCTATGAACGAATCCACTGGCCGGGTGAACAAATATGCCATGAAGATTAATGAAGATGTGGATAGATATGGTTCCGGTGCTGATTTGTGTGGTGAAGATTGGTCCATAAATTGTACCGATGATGCCAAGGTAAAAATACTGTGTGCCGAAAAATCCAGAACATTTGACTTATTGAAAAAACTGGCATCATCATATTCATATGAATTTGGGGCAGATAACAGAACCGATGGCATGTTTACGGTAGAAATCAAGTTCGTGAATGCAGAAGAGGCGAATAAGTTTATACTTGATGTACAAAATGAAATGGAGAAAAACGACATATTGAATGCGTTTGCCTCTGAACCCAAGAATACCGCAAGCGGTAAAATAAATGAGGGATACGTGACATATACTGATAAGGATGGTGATACCGTATACAAAATACCGTATACCGCCAAGACCATCGAGGAACTCATCGATTGTGCCAAGGATGAAGAGGACCTGATGGATTTCCTGTATGGCGAGCTTGCATCCAATGAAGGTGTGGAGACCAAAGATGGTAGCATATATTGGGGGTCTGATATACAGGACCATTTACCTAAACGGGAAAGAAATAGCATCGCCGAAGAGAAAATACCAGGGGATGTGATAGCCAAGGTGAACAATGAGTATGAAACGGTATTGAAATCGGCCCAACAGAGCGCTGGCGCGGATGGCCAAGCTATGATGGGTGAAGATGGTTACAGCGATGCGCTACTGGCAGCAATTCTACAAAAATATGGCTATACGCTGTCTGATTATTATGATTTTGGCGGTGAATCATTACCAGAGAGTGGTGATGGTGTTGCATCGGTTGATTTTGTCGTTACCGGCCATGATGGTGGTACAGCCAAGGTCTACTCAGATAAAGAGTTGCTCCAGTTGCTCCAATCAAACATGGGTATATCAAGCGGCCCGGATGATTTCGTAGAGAAGGTTGCCCATGGTATCAATGGCGGCGCGGAGCTGACAGATGAAGAAGTGGACAACCTGAAAAAATGGTATGGTTCACAAAAGCCTGTCAATGAATTCGTGGATAATGACCAAACATTCTATATCACATTGGAAGCGGGGTCGGATGATGATGAAGCGACTGGTATATTGAAAGTTGAAAGACAAGGTGATGATTGGGTTGCTACCGTAGCCAAAGGTGATAAGACACTGTTTTCTGGTGCAGCCGGTAAGTATTCTGGTGTTCTAAGCCCGGATGATGTTGTTGAAATGATGGCCATAGAATATGGTGGCGCATCATTGGCTGATGATATCAGCCCGGAAGACCTGAATGAGGACAAAAATGATGATTATATCAACGACCCATCGCTATTTGTTTATGATATACATGGTGAAAAGTGCCAATTCCAGATTCTGATAAGGGCAAATAACGAGAAGGAGGCAAGGAAAATAGGCGATAAGAAAATGGAAGAAACTGATTATGGCGATAGGGAAGACGAATATAAGCCAAAAGTGATGTCATTGAAAGCATGGGCAAAAGAATATGAAGAAGATGCTGGTGAAAAGCTTGAAATCGACGACACCGATATTCCACAAATGAATAATGCAACAATCATCGGTAGTGGTAGTGCATAAAATATAAACGATTAGGCCAATATATCAGCATAGAAGTCATCTTCACCATCTTCGGTGGTTATTGGTCTATTAAGTTTCTTAGCTACCAAATCTTTGAATGACTTTGGCATTTTCTCAAATATTTCATCCACCTGCTCACGCATGTCATCTGTCTCATAATAGCTTATGAGATTCACGCATGACATAATGATGTCATCATTTTTCTCACCAACATATTTGCCTTTGGCGTTTTTGGTAAATGATAGAGCTTCCTGCACGGTCTGGTTTTCTACCAGCACCATCTGATTTTATTTGACTTTATCCTTGATGATTTTACAATTCACATTCCGGTTT
>OUMT01000021.1_pt1 | contig 8247 bp, 6 predicted proteins | sample 1691051 | NCBI WGS metagenome assembly OUMT01 (sample SAMEA3914864, study PRJEB12502) | metagenome | biome: forest; material: soil | place: USA | collected 2012-03-12 | depth 0.3 m | reverse complement strand
ATCATGATGCAGTATTACCCAATGTTTCCACCTGCCGAACAATATGTTACGGCATGCCATCAGTTTTATTTTTAGTGTCGATAATCCTGTGCTGGCATTTTGCATATTAATATGGCTCCGTTACATCTTCATAGGCTGTGCATGGTGAGCCATCGCATAACAGATACCTTTTCTTATATATGTGATTTTCCCAAGTTTCTTTGATGGTTAAACATATCTTGCCACCTTCCACCCTCTCATAGGTCTTGCGCCATATCGCCACACCATCTACATAAAATATCTCACGTCTAACATAATTATCATATTCGCCACTAACCGGGTCAAGATATTCCTGTTGCAGACCTTCTTTTATGCCATGTTTATAGTTAGAAACATAAGATATGCCCCGGAAGTGGTCTTCTTTCCAATATTCCACTTCTCTACCCTCGACAGTACCATGTACATATGTCCGGGTGACGGCTATGGTGCCATCGATGAAATATGCAGTATACTTACCGTCCATTCGCCCGTCCATATCCACATAATAATCTTCGTATTTAAACTTCTTAAATACGTCGTAGTAGGTCATACCATGTTGTTGTGCGCTGGCGTGACCTACTACGATTAACATCAATATTAATGTGTATTTCATACTTATCTCTTTATCAATCTATAAAGATGATGATTGATATCCGCTAAGTACATGCCGGGTTCGACATTCAGAGAGATTGCGTTGATTTCTTTATCTGATGAATAAACCAGACCGCCTGTCATATCGTATATTTTGACTTGTGCTGGGGATACCAAATTAATTTGACCGGAAAACGGGTTGGGATAAACCATTTCATCAGCACTGGAAATCTGATTAGTCTCGGTCGGCATAGCTATTATCACATGCGCTGTATTGGACGTGTCAGTACATCCGAAAGATGATGTGGCAACCACAAAATACGACCCGGTAGTGGTGATATCGAATGGCAATGATGAATTGGTACCAGCTGTCAGGGAGCCGGACGTACCCAAGCTATCATACATCTGGTAATTCACCCCAATTTGTGAACCAGATAGTGTAAGGGTCGTGCTGGTGGTATATATACCGGAAGTACCGAATGTATAAATGATTGGCAAAGGGTTAACGGTCATAGATATCGTGGTACTGCCCACCACACTAGGTGTTGCACAAGCTGCACTGCTGGTCAAAGAGCATTTGATTGCATCTCCATTGGCCGGGGTGTAAGAATAAGAAGTAGAGGTACCAGCAGACGTACCATTAACTGACCAGCTGTACACCGGGAGTGTACCACCGTTAGTTATTGATGAAGTAAACGATACCGGGGTGCCAGCGCAAACCGATGTCGCGGAAGATGTTATATGGATTGTTGGAGTAACTGTTGGAGTAACCACCATCATTATCGATGCACTGGCAGCCGTATCCGGGAACGCACACGTAGCATTGCTCCTCAAGATGCACTTAACCACGTCCCCATTTGACGGAGTGTAAGAGTAGGTATTTCCTGTGCCCACGCTGATACCATTGACCATCCACTGATAGGTAGGGACTGTACCGCCACCGCCAATTGTACTGGTGTAAGTAACCGGTGTACCAGCACAAACCGTTCCCGTACCAGATATGGCAATTGATGGAACTGTATTACCAAAACATATCCTGCGCAATCTATAATTACCGTAATCTGAAAGAATCAATCCATAACCATCCGTCGTTATACCACCGAGCAAATTTGAAATCTTCGCTGCCGTTGCGGGGCCACCATCACCGGAAAATCCAGCTGTACCTGTTCCACAATACGTGGTTATGATACCGGTTGTTAAGTTAACCTTACGTATGCGGTAATTACCACCATCATTAATATAAAGATAGTTTGATGTATCCACAGCAACACTGGTGGGACTGAATAGTTCAGCTGATGTGGCTGCACCGCCATCACCACTAAATCCATTCACACCGGTACCTGCAACAGTAGTTATGGTGTCGTGTATATTTACCTTTCTCACCGCATTATTTTGTTTATCAGCGATGTAAAGATTGCCTGTTGTATCAACCGCCAGACCATATGGAACCACACCCGCACCAATCCATGTAGCCAAATGGTTGTCTGCACCGTAAGTATAACCACCATTACCTGCATAGGTAGTTATGATACCAGTCGCCAAATCGATTTTACGAACGCACATATCATATGTGGTGGCACCTATCTGACCCACATAAAGATTTCCGTGAGTGTCTACAGCGATTGACATGGGATTATGAAGTTCTGCAGAGACAGCAGCATGACCATCGCCTGTGTACCCGGCAACTCCTGTACCGGCTATGGTGGAAATGATACCTGCGGTATTCACTTTCCGAACACGTTGGTTGCTCTCATCTGCGATGTATATGTTTCCCGATACATCGACCGTGACACCAGTTGGATTCATGGCAGAAGCGGTAGCCGCCATGCCATCACCGGTATAGGTGGTTGACCCGTTTCCTGCTACCGTTGTGATGATACCGGTTGAAGCGGTTATTTTACGAATCCTGTGGCTACCGTCAACAAAATAGATGTTTCCTGACCTGTCGGTGGTCACTGCATTTGGTGTGAGTGAAGCTGCTGTTGCGAGACCGCCATCACCGGCGTATGCCACAATGCCATTACCGGCGATTGTGCTGATGGTCTGTGATTGTGACCACATGTGGGTCATCAATAATGCGAATATTAACATTGTCTTTTTCATTAGTGGTTTGTTTTTAATTTGTTAATACAAAGGTACGACAATATGATTTATTGATGAATAAATTTATATTGTTAAAGATGTGTTAAAACAATAATTTATTAGAATAATGAACCCGCAATTTTGTGTAGATACTCAGCGTCATATACCCTGTTCCTACCGAGTTTCGGCGTCGAGAAGTCTGATGGATGTGCCCACGTCCTTTCGTGTTCACTTTTCAAAGCGTGTTCCCTTGCTATATCGTTCGCACTTGTATCGGTGCCACTAGTGGTCATATCGGGTGAACCGACTTCTATAGGCTTATAGTACATCTTGCCCTCGCCATAATTGAATATGCTTTCGAGTCCTGCCTTATCTCTCGGCATACCTTGCTCAAGGTTTATCACCCATTTCATTTCACTGGGAAAATCATCTGCACCCAAGTGGCCAGTGAAGAAGCAATCGAAATCTTTCATTATGAGGTTACCTATCTGCATAATAGGCATATAGGGATTACCAACCACCATATGCCATTCACCTGTTGGGTCACCGGATAATAATGCTTTAAATCCAACAAGATGCGGTCTGCCTTTTGCAGACTGCAAATCCATGAGCGAGCCACCGACATTTTTGGCCAGCGCCTTTATTGCTCCCATGAAATTCATATTCAATATAGCATCAACTATATCCTTTATTCCATTCAATCCAACGTTGGCACCAGTCCTTATGTCTTCTGTAAACGACTTGATATAGGATTCATAATCGCCTTTATAAAAAGCTTTTTGGTCACCCAAGAATCCGAACTGCGGGTCATTTGGGAAAAACCTATTAGCACCACCCCAGAATTTAGCATTGTTGAATGTAAGCGCTAACATATTACAATATGCGTCTAACATCGCCAGCCTCGGATTAATACCGGCATATGAACGCAATTGATACTCAAATGTGAGGCTAAATTTCATATTACCCTCAATGCCCCTATCCCTGATATGTGTCTTAACTATCGAATTCACTGGACCATATGGACGGCGCAGATAATCTTCCGATGTGTATTGAGCATCATATCTGCGTTGTTCCTCGCCCCTACCTGACAAGTCGCCTTTACCGGCTAAGATTGAAGCAGCCTTACCAAAATTACCGAGTTTACCTGCAAATGGTGTCTGTTCATACCCGGCTACCGTCTCGCCACGCACAATATTGACTTCTGACTCCAGCGATTTCCAATTGAGTATACCATTGATTTTGGTTAGGTCTTCCAGTTTGTTGCCGGTCGGGTCACCAAAATAAGTTATAGCCTGTGCGAGTGGTTTGTATGCTTGTCTAGGACCACCCTTCGTGGTAGGTACCGGATTCTTACTTGATGTATCAAAGTCACCGGGTCTACCGAACTCCAGATTGTCATATGTTGGGTGTGGAAATCGCCTCAACGTTATTAGCCTATTGAGCGGTATGTTGCGGAAATGTTTGGCATACATAAAGTCTGATGCGTAATACGGGGTGGTGTATCTCTTATCGCCCTTATCACTTATGTCCTTATTGAAATCGGTAAGTAATGATTCGATAGTCAATTTTCTACCACCTCTTCCTGATGATACACTTCCATCAGAGTCTATGGTACCACCTTGAGTAGTATATTTTGGGAATGCGTGCTGGCCGGATATATCCAGCCAATAATCTGGTCCCTTTGCAGCTTTATGCCTTATTACGGCAAAACCATTCATAAGGGATGGTACGGTTGGTGAATCTTTCAATGAAGCATGGTCAAGAGTGGTTACAGCTGGAGAAACCTGTATAGGATTGCCGTTTTTGTCTTTGCTGAACACCGCAAGTCCATGTTCACCGGCAACTGCCCCATTATAAGCATCACTCACATCTTCACCAAATATCACAGTATTTCTCGGTATGGATGTGTGTGTAAAATCCTGTAGTCCTTTTACCGTACCGTCGAGTCCTTGATAGTCTAGTTCCGATGTATATTCCTGTTGTGACCCCTGAATAACTGCTTCCTGATTATCAGCGGCAAAGACATCATCCTCTACCACATTACCATCTGCGTCTTTGAACAGGGAACGGGCACCGAAATTAACCAATGTGTCTGGTGTAATACCAAAAATCGTTGCTCCCATGCCTTATATATTAGGCATTCAGTCCGTTGATTTTATCATTGGCTGCATCCACTAATTCATCATTGGTGTGATTGGATAATGATGAGGCACCACCACCTTCTGGTGGTAGACTATTACCTGTGACCGGTGGCTGTCCACCAGCCGCAGCATCCGGTTGTTGTGGGGCCATGGCCTGTATTTGATTCTGCATTTCCCTCACCTCTTTGTATTCTGCCAAAATCATCGATTTATTCTTGTTCCACTCATCCTCGGTCATTATCGCGAACTTGGTAACATATAAATATTTGATTGAGAATACTGGTGTCTGGCCATCTATATTTTTTAATTTGGCGTAATTGTTTATCCTCGTCAGTTTGTGATTTTCAATCTCTTCTTCCTTCGCGATTTCAAACAAGTTATCGCTGTCATAAACCATACATAATTTAGTCTTGAACTCCATATCATCCCTTAATGCAGGATAATCAAGAATCATTTGTAAATATAATGGTTTGTTCAGTATCACGTCAAATTGCTTGCGGAACCTGTTGAGCATCTTGTTATACTGCTTTTCATCATTAGGTATACCTTGGTCAGCATTTAACAACACATTCACACCACCACCTTTATCCCGGTCGAATCTGCTTGATGGCATACCGCTATCGCGCTCCAGATTCCTCTCAAAATGTTTAACGGCGTCCATGTCTGACAAATTTGGTCCACCGAATTGTATACTATCGATTTTGGGTTCCTGACCATTCCTCGATGGCAGCACCATAGTCTTACCGAAATTGATAAGTGGCTGACCATTCATCATGACCTCACCACTGTTGTGGTCTATTGTGAGGTCTTCTTTGTATTTGTTGGTGATGGTGGCCAGAGCCTGTTTAGCCTTGTTTGTATTTTTGGTACCAACCGGCAACACGAGCTTCATTCTAAATTGGGAGTTCTGGACCGCATATGCCACGCGGGTATTTTCCATGGTGCGTTTCAGGTTGAAACTACGTATCAAACGCTCTACATATGAAAACCGACCATCAGCACCGGGCATGCTATTGTATGATACAAAGATGATACTATTATCAGGCAGAATCTTGATTTCCTCTTTACCCTTCTCATCCACAACCACCTGTTTCCACACCTTTATTTTGCGCATTTTCTGCTGTCCATCTTCTTCATATTTTTCATTGATACGGAGAGGTATGAGTGTTGATGGATTGCGCGGTTCAAATCCGATTATCTCAGTCGGATTATTGTTATCATCATATATTATTTCAAAAGCCAGAAATCCTTCTATGAGCCACCTAACGAAATATGCCCATGCAGATACCTTACTCTGGTCGCTAAAACCATAATATGCGTAAATTTTATTGAACCGGGTCTGTATACCATCCTTAATTTCCTGCTTTAGGGTCGGTATATTTACTATTGGTCTACAAAACGTGTTGTTTTCATCGGACGCCACAGCATCATTGGCTATGGAATGCACTATGAACTGTATCTCCGGGTTGGCGGCGAATATCAACAGCTGGTTTATCCTGTTATTGTATGCCTTACTGAAATATGGTATGTTACCCCTATCTTTGGATTCAAGCCCACGTAATATATCATGCAACCCGGTATCATCAGATATGTCTATTTCATCCTTACTCTTTTCTTTTACACCTAACCTGTTCTTATCAATGAGGGAATAATAATCCGGGGTGATGTTGGATATCTTGGTAATATACTTCGGCAAGTCCTTAAGCCTATCAAATAACGTGTAATACTTAGCAGTTGCCATATTGGATTTATTACTATGTAGTCGTACTATATATCAGTTTCACACGTCAATTTATGACGTTATTATTGGCATCAAGGTATTTTTTGACAGCTGATATAGTCATGTTTTTCAATACCATTTTCTTTTCTCTCCGGGTATAGTCATCGATACCCCTCTTCTTCACCCGGTAATCGGCCTTATCAATTTGTTTTTTATAAGCCCAATATATGCTGAGTGTATTCATCTTCTTGATATACTTACTGCCAAACAATGCCACTCTCCACCATTCATGATAATCTATGATTCTCGGAGACGACTTCATTCTATCATAAATATAAGACCTCAGAGCGAATTCGAAGCCGGATTTCCTAAGCATCATCTTGGCTAAGTTGTATTCTATGGGCATTTTCTGTATAGAGTTAATCTTGCCCTTCCGTATGGCATCCATATTGGGCTGGATTATCATGGTGCCAAACACCCGGCGAATCTCATCCAATATGGCTGCGCGAATTTTCGGTGGTATAAATGATAGGTTGATACCGAAAGCGTTGGGCACTTTCCCCTCTGCCGGTGGTAAGTGGCCGAGTATAAAATTTATGGGACGGTTATCATAGAATGATAACCTGTCTGCATATTTCGGGTCATATGCAAACGTATAGATTTTACCTGCTTCCAATAAGGCGTTCGGTGGATGTGTTTCTAACGGACTGGCCTCTTCTTTGATATATGTCGTCTCATACCATTTCTGGCTGCTCCGGGTCAGTTTCGACACCGTGCTATCCTTCAATTCCAGCATGAGCCTCGTGCTAATCCTTTCAATCATATCATAATATATATTACTGATAAATTTCGACAGATGTTCGGACATTCTACTCCAGATGAGTTTAGGTTCTTTTTCCCGAAGGGATTCTTGGATGAGTCGGTCAAAGCTAAGTTCAAAGATTATGCAAGGGCCGTAGAATTACCATATTCCGATATGATTGACTATATCAATGCCTCGGTAATCGACTTCACACTATCTGGCTTAAAGGACACCACCGATTCAAGACAATCATATGACCATGGCCGTGAGAAGATATTCAAGGGTTCAAAACCAGTTGAAGAAGGAATATCAAAAGACCTTGAAATCACATGCAAACTAGGTGAAGCATGTATGAACTGGTTTATGATGCGCGAGCAGCTTGCGGCATATTTAGATTGGAACAGGCCAACAGAAAAAAACTTTCTACCGCCAGTATATCTACAAATGTTTGATGAAGAGGACCGTATAATCCTCGAAGTAGTCATGTCCTATGTCAGATTTGTTTACATAACTGATATAAAATTATCAGTCCAAGACAATGGTATAGTGAGCAAGGATTTTACAATAGGGTTAACCTACAACAAAATCGAATACAAGTATTATCTTGATAAAATAGCGTAATGCCAGTAGACATATACATAGTGCCATCCAATGAGAGTGGTTATGATTCAGCCAAAATCGATGAAAACGATGAACTGACAATATATCTGAATCAGATTCGTATGGTGTTGAACACCGATAATGGTTCGGTATGCGGGGCGTCAGAGATGGGTCTTGACCTCGAAGCCAGAGTATTCGATATAGGAATGGATGAGAATCAATTAAAGGAGGCCATATCGCTACAGATATTGTCGTTCTGTACATACAGTACGAAATTTAAAACCAATGTGATT
>OUMT01000013.1_pt1 | contig 8761 bp, 10 predicted proteins | sample 1691051 | NCBI WGS metagenome assembly OUMT01 (sample SAMEA3914864, study PRJEB12502) | metagenome | biome: forest; material: soil | place: USA | collected 2012-03-12 | depth 0.3 m | reverse complement strand
ATCAAACATAGAGCAACAATTGGGCCACCTACAGAAAATGACCGCAGACCACCAACAGAGTCTGGACCAGAAGAACAACGAATATGAGGAATGCCGGAAGCAGATGAAATATTATTCTATACTTGAATATACTATATCAGATAGTGGTATAAAGGCGTACATTCTTAAAGACATAGTTCCGGCTATCAATCGAGAGATATCCAACATATTGAATTTGTTGGATATACCATTGAGTGTCATGTTCGATGATGAATTTCAACCCACCATCTCCCGGCTTAGCAAGCGGAAGGTCAACATAAAATCGATAAGCCTAGGCCAGACTAAGATGATTGATTTTGCTATTCTGACTGCCATAACCAAGATTATAAAAATGAAATATGGTAGTCTGAATGTTATATTTTATGATGAAATCTTTAGCTCTATAGAGGCAAATAACCGCACGGTAATTCTTGATATCATATATAACATGTTCTGTAAGAAATTAGGTGTGCATGTGTGGATAGTAAATCACGGGCACCTACCTTCATCTTATTTCAAACATATACTTGAGATAAGGTCAGTAAATGGATTCAGCGAACTGGCTTATATCAACCCTAGCGACGTCGAGTTCGTCCAAGGGAAATAACATCAGCAGCATAATGTGTTAACTTTGTGTTAACTATACGATTGGGATATAGTAAAGGCAGTTGGGATTTTGTATTTTTGCAAATCACACAAACTGAAAAACTGAACCTTAATGGCACAACAAAACAAAGAGATATTAGAATATGTTGATGTATTATACCCAAAATTCAAGGAGACAGCCAAGAAATGTAAGGACAAGCTTACATTTGATTCCTACCATGAAAAGGTAATAGATACTATATCAGATTTGAAATTCGACACCAGCGGTGATTTCATCAGGGACAACACAGGTGACCAACACATCCTGTTCTGTGGTATGCTATTATACACCGCTATGGCGCATATAATCATCTCTAAAAAGAAATCCAACCAATATACAGAAATGGTAACTTCTCAATATAAGTTGAAGAGGTTCGTGGTAGCAAAACATGGCATGATTTATAATGAGGTCTTCGATTACCTCAGGGGCCTGTTTACATATGGCAACCGCACATTCTCCAAGAAGGTCATTACCCAAGAGCAACTTAATAAGTGGCAGCTCGTGAAAGTTCAATAAATCAAACATCGTACTAAAACCACTGTGTTAAAACGGTGTTAGCATATAGGCATTATACTTGTGGGACTACTGAGGGGATTGTATCTTTGTTTTTTTCATTAATGTAACTGCAACCAGCTCTTACTTCGGATATATAAAAGTCTCCGGAAAATAATCAAAAAACCGTATTTATTATGTATTTTAGACCATCCAAAAATAAGTCTACTGCTGACTTCTTTGTCCCCGGCAAGATATCAATTATCCTCGATTCATGCGCTGGTTCATCCGGTAAGGGCAAAATCGGCTCTTTTGTGACGCAAAATGCAGGTGGTGCATATCACTTCGTATGTAACACGTTTGCACCACAGGCTTCACATATAGTCCATGACAGAAACCACGCAGAAATCTGCTATAAACAGCTTAATTCATGTGCACACCGGCATGAGGAATTTGAAAAGATGTACATAGGCCAAGGTGCATCAATTTCTCTCAAGGCCCTGTTGGATGAAATAGCGCTGACCGGTATACCGGCTGAAAAGATTGGTATAAGTGCGCTCACGCCAATAGTGCAGGATATAGACAGGTTATATGAAGAGGGGAAAGTGGGCTTCGATGGCAAACAGCTGGAATCACATCATGATGGCACCATAAAAAATGGCAGTACATGCAGCGGTGTTGGTGTGGCCAGAGCGAGACGTGTAGTGCGCGATAAAAACATACTTCTCGCAAAGGATGTGCCAGAGCTGAAACAGTATATTTGTGATGTGCCCGGTGAAATCCTAGACCGTCTGGCAAAGGGACAGTCTGGTTTATTAGAAATAGCACAGGGTTTCCAACTATCAAATGGTTTGCCGGAATTTTATCCGTATTGTACTTGCCGTAATGTGACAGTCGCTGCTGGTCTCGACGATATGATGCTGCCTATTACCGTGGTCGGAAATGTATTATTGAATATGCGCACACTCCCCATACGCATCGCCAGCAAGAAATACATCGAAGATGCTACCGGCACACATCTCACATGGGAGCAGGTCAAGTCTGGTAAGCATAAGTACAAAGAAGTCGAATCATTTAGCGGACATGGATATAATGACCAGACAGAGCTTAGTTGGGATGATGTGAAGAAACAGTCCGGTGCCACTATACCAGAATCCGCCATACTAACCAGCCTGACAAAATTGCCTCGCCGGGTATTCACTTTCAGTCAGCGCAATCTGGTGGACGCCATAATGCACAATCAAACGCCATATATGGTTTATCTTTCAGTAAACTTCGTCAACTGGATAGATGGAGAAATGGAAGGTAAAACCGATGAAATAACAGAAAAAATTCATAACTGGGTTGATTTGAATATAGCCCCGGTTATGGAAAACCAACCAAACGTGGTCCTACGCTACCTCGGAACAGGCAAATACACCGAGGACACTGTAGTCGTAGCCTCTACAACATTCGGATAATTTTATACAAACGTCCGGGACACATCAGTTCCGGACGTTCCGTTTTTATACCCAATTCCCAAATTTTCTTCCCCAAAACTAAATAAACTTCACTAACAATGGTATCAGCAATCACAGATAAGGTACAAATCCTTAGCAAGAAATTCTACGACAGCAAAAACGAGAGAGATTACACTGCTCTCTGTAATGCCATCCAACCCGCGATTTACCAACAGAGCATCAACGTATTACGTGACCATGATATGGCCATGATTAATGTGAATGATGTGTTGATGAAAATCTACAACAACATGATGGGTATTCTGACCGACGAAAAATCTAAGCCGTTCGTCTACGATGATTCCAAATCCTTCATGCATTATGTAAATCTCATAGCCCACAACAAGGCCAAGATGAAATACAACCACAACAAGCGGAGCCGGATAAAATACGTGTTTGAATCATCAGCCGAAGAGGACGATAGCAACCAGCTGGTTGATGTGTTGCCTACATCATCTAAGGAATATTTCGACCTGAATAATGAGCAATATTCGTCGATGATTGGTGATATGAATGAATCATCAATGAATAGATGTGATATCGTTCGCAAGCATAATCTGGTAATAATCACCCCGACTATAAAAGACAAATCGGCCAATCGCGGGGCACCCACACCCGGTAGATTCCTTAGGGACATGACTAGTGGTATTGTACATAAAATCATAAGAACTGGTAGCGGAAATTGTACATTGAGGTGTGTATCAAGGGATAATATCCCGGAATTTTTGAAGGATGCAGAAAGCATCAACTCCGGGGTGGCGTCCGGCGAGTTAGTATACGTCAAGGAATTGATACCGAACAAGATATTGTATAAAATAAAGGAATCATATAAGAGAATGATAGGTGAGGCCTTGCCGGATAACTTTATCGTCACACCTACCATGATTTCCTTTGATGGTTCAGTGTGGATAGAAATCTTAAGGAATGACAACATAGTCGATGCCTGTTCCGGTGATGTCGTGTCATCTGACACTATCTTCATGATACAGAAATGGATAGAGGATGTGTGGTCCGAAAAATCATATGCCTCTGCACCGAAGAAGTTTGTCAGCAACGATGATGTCATAAACGAAATCGAGGTGAATGAACTCATACACAACTCCGATGCGATGAAGTATCAGAAGGTACTTGAGATAATCAATAACTTTAATTCGAGCGACGTGCTGATGGATGCCATGGTGAATCTACCCAGTTATGCGAAGGTAGCAGAAAAGCATGATATAGGCACACCCAGTGCCATCAAGACACGCGTATTCAGAGCAAAGAAGATTGTTGACCGTATAGTGACCCCGGATGATATCTGGAGCAGGATTCATACAGAAGGGTATATTTACACCGGCAGCATAAAGCTCTATCACACCAACGGCAAACCAAAACTAACGGGATACTTTGAGGCATCTATTCGGCATGGAAAGTTCGTTTTATATCATGATAATGGTAGCATAAAGAAAATTATCAATTACGACCGTGGTGTACGTCATGGTGAGTATATGGAATATGATGCATCAGGCTCCTTGATATTGGAAGGCAACTTCGAGAATGGCATGAGGCATGGCAAATGGAAATACTATAATTGTAAATCGCTCACCGCCATGGTTGATTTTTACATGAGCATTCCGGGTTATTATGAACGTTTTTCTGGTAACCAGATAGCCGAATGTAGCATATATAGTGATGGATGCAGTGTCTCAGAAATGGTGGTCTGAGTATTTTGAGCCGGTCGCGAAACACATATCAGGATTCAAGCTCGTTACACCACAGCGATATATGGTTGTTAGATTTCTGAACAATCGTGTTATAAGGTTTTCCATAAACACAGATGAGGATTTGTTGTTATATGTATATGGTGAATGGGTGAATATGAAGCTATTCAAGAATAATTTTATTGCTTTCATGAAGCAATATGCTACAGAACCCACAAATCCTGATGTATGTTTCATCAATTTGCTTTTTTCCATATTTCCACAGCCGGGCCATCTGGTCAATATAATGATAGAGAAGCTCATATTACTCTGTCTGGATAATATTAGAAAAACGGACAAGGAAATATATTTGGGACAGGTCAAAATGTATGCAGAGAAGATAAACCATCAATAAAGGGGTATATAAATTTAATTAATGAATTATATTTGTGTCGTACCTTTGTATTATAAAATTCAATGGACATGGTAAAGATAATACCAACAGAGCCGAAGCCGGAAATACCAAAGGAAATAAAGAAATTGCCGGAGTCATATGGCGTCGACAGCAGGTTCGAATACCATCTGGTAAAGAGAAATGAGAATGCAGCCGTTTATAAGGACAAAAACTGTAACAGTTGGGAAGTGTTCAGGATAAAGGTGCGCAAGGGCCGGGTGGGAGTGATAAACGGCAGATGGGTCGTATTTCCTAGTGCTGAGTGTGTGCCCACAGACAAGAGTTTCGGATATTGGGCTTTCCATCATAGCTCAGAGGCTGCGGCCATGAAGAAATTCGAAATATTATCGAAAATCCCAGCCGGTCAAAAAATCCCAGAGGGAGTATGATAACATTGGGTGATAATATAGCCATTGATTTACCACCTTTCTATGTCGGAGAGGATGTAGTGGCTGTGGATGCTCATCCACAGAGCTATTTCAAGAATGGGCAGGATTATGTGATATCGGCAGTGGAATATAGATTTGGTAATCCACATCATCCGGTTGGGCGAGTTACGAAGTATTGGTATGTTGGTATTGTTGGGTTTGCCAATGGCATAGCTACATATCGCCCATCGATATTTGCTTCCAAAACCAAGGGTGTTAATATTATGACATTCGAGAAAATCGCAGAAATTGAGAAATCGTGTGTTCTGATTGATAACTAGTTAATATTCTTTCGGTATAAGGAGATGACCTACGCATGGTGTAAAGGGCATGATAGATGGAGTGTTCAGTGTCCCGCAAATCCGCAGCGCCAATACAGCTACCGATTAATATATCAATAAACTGATTGTACCATGGTGTGATATTAATACCATGGTACAATACAGTCAAATCGTAGAGGCGGTAAAAAATAATCAACTGAAAATCAATATGTGGGGCGGCGCTACAGGGATAGCACGCATATTTAACGTTGATGGCATATCATTCGATGCTGAACAACGTCCATGTACACCGTCTTTTGTGTTGAAATGGGATAAGTTTTCTCTCTCCTTATCTCATGCCATGCCCGGCATTCTCAAGGCCAAAGGTCTTGAAGTGCAGACCACGATGTTCAAGTCAAAATATATTATCAAGAGTAATAAGCCGATTATAGACCATTTGTATGTAGACGATGATATATTGTCAATTAGCCACGGTGCTAACAGGATAACAATGGCTGATATCGATTTTGGTGCGTTATTTACAACGATGTCTTGGGATGAATATATGTCGTTGACCATCAAATCACTTGAACTGGGTGCCGAGAAGAAAGTGATAGATTATTTCAGCAAGAGCGCCACTGCTGAACCATTGAATATACCCGGTATGAACGATGAATCGCTAGCATACCTGAAATCGATAGGTCTTTCAAATAACGGATTCAATCCTAAGATTGAATATAACAATGGCCCACAAAAATCACCAATCAAAGTAAGCATCAAGTCATTCAGCTCGCTGCCATCTATATCCAGCGTAGTGGCTAAATTGGACAAAAATAGACCACTAACTCCATCTGAGTCACTCATACACACCTATTTAAGTAAATATAATACGGCAACTCCGGAGAGCCTGAATGAAGCATCAGAATCTGTAAAGGAAGAACTGGAGAGAACAAAAGACGCGACACGCGCTACTAATTATTCAGTTCTATACAGGGGATACAATTTCGGGCACAACAACGGTACTGCAGTGGAAGGTGATTTTAATAATTACCATATTACCTTTGAAGTAGATAATACTGTAGAATAACCAAGATGAAAAACGCGAGCAGATTGAAAGATTTATTGGATTCGGATTTCGTCATATGTGTAGATAATACAGGTGTGGAAGACGAACTCGGTGATTTTGATATATTCAGAATCAGTGATGTTATGTTCTGTATGAAAAACAATGTGATGATGTTCGCATTGCATGGGAAACCGGACAAGACCTATGATTATCGTAGGTTCAAGAAATTTGCATTCTCGCAAAACTAATTAATGTAATTGGTATCTTTATCTACAGCCGGGTTCATGGAAGTCCTTAATAACTTTGTTGCTCTGAACCATAAAGCTATCATAGCCTCAAGCTTTCTGCCAAATCCACGTATCACAGGGTTGGAATATATTATTGGGCTGGTATTCCTTATCAGGATTTTACCGTTGTAATTATATCCGAGATTCTTCGGTTGAGTGAGTCTGGTTTTGGTTAAGTTGTACAAACTGCCTTCCATGACTTATTTATTAGGAATTCACGAAATTAACGAAGATATTGACCGATTGCATTGTGGTGGATGTCTCATCGAACTGGTCACTGTATGTTACACCATCCCGGTCGGTCCAACCGCCCCGTATTAGAGGTAATTCGTTATCAGCGGTCATGATATTGCCCATGTCATCAAATCCGAGATTTTGTGTGTCGGATGGGTTTGCTATTATGGCCGCTTCATTTTGTTCAGACAAAAATATGGCCTTCATAGCAACAATCTGGTTTATACCATCCATAATTTTTATCATGTCGGAGTGTGGTATCCTGCTATGATTCTGTCTTGCCGTCAACAGATAAGTGTTTATAGCGGTCTTCATATTTCTGCGTATATCAAGTTCAGATACTGTCTTTCCTTGATATGTTGATAGCACATCAACGAACATATAGACAACATATTTTCGAATTATTGGGTCAGTCAATGATATGGTGATGTTGGTTGATTTGGTGCCAGATTCTTCTATTGCCTCTATGAGTCGTGTTTCTTCTAATGTGGTGAGAGTGAATTTTGATATGTCACAGGAAAAATAATCCTCACTGGAGTTAAGCCGGTTCAAGATATTTGGTATGAGTATAGCTTTGAAATTATTCAAATCATTTACATCATCGCGATATACCTTGATGGATGAAAAATAATTCATCTTATTGAAATAATACATGATGCTCTTATCATCATGTATTATCAAATTTCTGGATATGTATGGGGCGAGAATTTTGGTCAGGCTAGGGTCTTCGAAATCTGCACCAAATTGTGGTACGAGGGTTGTTGATACAACAAACAGCTTATTCAGGTCCACCTCACCACCATTCATATCGAATCCGGTGTCCACGAACTGCATGGTAACAGTGTCTTTCTCATTGAAATTTCCGAGACTACCGCTGGTTATGAGAAAATCCACACGAATTGTGGAACCAAGTGTGGGTATTGATGTGGCAATCGCCTTACCAAAGAATATGTCTATGCCGGATGAATATCCTGTGAACACCATGCACCCCAGATTACCAAATACCATGTCATATAGTGAATCATACATATCAGCCTGTACACCATTCACAGAAACGATGATTTTCTCATCATCTATCATCTTGCCAGCTGGCATTGGTATGTTATATGACTGTAAATCTTCGCCACTGCCACCGAATATGGCATTGTCAAAGGTTCCTTCTATTATCTTCAATCTAACATTCTTGGTAGTCTTGGTGTTGATTACCATATCATCCGAATTCAGCTCCACAAGATAAATCAAACCATTCTCCACGCATTTCATTCTCATGTGATTGGTTAGGTAAACTACATCGCCGGGGAGCGTGATATTACTGTTGGCTTTCTGTAACATAATTTCACCTATCGCTGACCTACCACGGGAAGGATTGTGGCCCGTCAGACGTGCAGCACCCATTATGTTTTGTGTTCTACGTGCTTGGAGGATATTTTGCTCGGTGGCAATGTCCTGCATGTAATATAAAACTATATTGGTGAGGTTCTGCTGTACAAGCATGAGCTGGCCATAACCGGTGGCATATGTAAACATCTCGGATGCCTGATTGTAGGCCTTCTTGAGATAGTTTATACTATCGTTGTATAGCTGTACGGCTTGTATCCTAGTCTTATCGAATATGCTGTTTGCCATATATTAAAATATTCTGAATTGCATTTGTTTCTTGTTATTAATCATGAAGTCTATAAAACACATGTCCCT
>OUMT01000006.1_pt1 | contig 10814 bp, 6 predicted proteins | sample 1691051 | NCBI WGS metagenome assembly OUMT01 (sample SAMEA3914864, study PRJEB12502) | metagenome | biome: forest; material: soil | place: USA | collected 2012-03-12 | depth 0.3 m | reverse complement strand
TGATAATATTTATGCAGAGGTAGAACAGAAATTTGGTAGAGCGGCTCTGCTGAATTCAATAGGCAGTATGCAGGGTGGCATAAACATATCCAATGCTGTCAATTATACCAACTACTGTAACCAAGAGGGTAATCTTAATGAGTCTGTAGAAGATGACACCGCCTTAAGTTCAGATTTACTTGCTTTATTCAAACAATCTGGATATGTTGAGTTGGGGATACAGCGGAAAATGAAAGTAAAAGATTTGAGTAGTGGTAAATTCATAGATATACCATCGGCGACAAATGCGACAAATGCCGAGATAGACAAAATACTTGCCAAATACAATTATAAAAGACAACCCCATGGTACACAGGCGGTGAACAGCAATACTACGACTTTTAAATTGATACCATTGAATGAATCAAAAGTAAATGAAGGCGTTGATGGGATGACAGATAAGCAGGAGAAGGAAATTGCAGACGAGTATAGGACCATTCAGTATGACTATACTATGGAAGATGCAATAGAACATCTGGCGGATAAACATACATATGGTAGCCAGCATACCATTGTCAAGGCTTTGAAGAGTCAGGGGGTGGAACTTACGTATTTGAAGAACGGCAAACGTGTAGACGCTTATCCCAATATAAAAGCTGATAGTGTAAAAGAAGAGCTTACACAAGCTGAATATGTCCGCATTCGCAAAGAGCCGATGGCCCGGTTATATGAATTCAACTCCATCAAGAAGATGTTCATATTGAAAGCCGGTAAGAAGCCGGAATCAAACATTATTGGTAGTATCTCTATGCAGGAAGGCAAACGGTACATGGTCAATATGTACGGGGTAGCGCAATTATGCACTTATAAGGGTAAGATTAATGAAATCCATATGTTCGCCCCTGTCAGCAACCAATCGGTTGAGCTTACCGGCACGACGGATGAATTTATACGCAACATTCGCCCGGTGAAGGAATCATATTATGTGGTATTGCAATGTGATGATGGTTCTGCACAAGACGGCAATGTTATTGGTAAGGCATTTAACAGTCCGGAATCATATGATGAATCAGGATGGAGAGATGAACACGATGGTTGGACAATAATATACTTGGGAAATGATAAGAAAAAAGCGGAATCATTCGGTATACAGATAAACGAGTCAACTGTATTGGAAGAGCCAGCTGAAATTTACATAGATGGGTACCCATATTATCTGTCCAAAATGGGTGATACAACACATTTTGAGATGGTTAACGACAAAAATGCTTGTGGCACAGGTGGTATTTGTGTTCATCATGTGGGTGAATATCGCGACCATCCGATGTATGATGACCTGACCAAATGGCTAAAGGGTGGTGATAGTATGAACGGCAAGAAATATGGAGAGATAAAAGAAGCGATGTCGCATGGCAACCCGCAATCAATCGATGATATAAAGACATGGGATGATTTAACCATGTTTACAGGAATATCCAATGAAGAGGAAAGTGAGCTTATGAACGCTGTTGAATCATGTGGTACGGTTGATGAACTCATCGACTGGATTATCAATAACATAAGCGATAAGGATGCCCAGTGCAAACTCATGGATTATTATACCAAATATTGGGGTATCAATGAATCGTTGAAACATGAGAGAAGCCGCAAAATAAACGAACAGGACGAGGTTTGGACAATAGATGACTTCAAATCTCATCTCGGTGACGAGGCTGGCAATTATCACATGGCATACCCTGAGGATAAGCAAGATTTTTTGCAGTGGCTTGGTGACAACGCTGCCAAACTGCCATATTCGATAAACAGATTCCAGTCTGTAATTGGTGGCAATAACAGCTGGCATACAGCCAACGATGGCGACGTGGATGTCATGATTAATGCGGTCGGTAATTATGTAAATGAAAATAAGAAGCGCGGGGTGGCAATGATGATAAATGAGAATAAGGTGAGTGAGGAATCTCAGGAAGAACCGACCATGGCAGATGCTGTAAAGAAGGCACGCAGCATCATTGCATCTGGTACAACAGCTTGGGAAGATGTGAAGACCGAACTCGCCAAGGAATACCCCGATTTCCAGAGTGCCGAGCTTGATATGGCGATAGACAAGGCCAAACAACCCGGTTCCATATATGACCTCAATGAGGGCCTTGCTGATGATTTCGCTAAATGGGCCGGGGAATATGTAGAAGAAAGGACTGTTGATGGAGAGGGTAAAATACTTTATTGGGTAGAAAAGTCCAATTCCTCTGCCGCATTTGAAGCTCTGTCGTTGTTGTTCACGCTCGACCCCGGCTTACAAAGCCAATTTGAAAATGTCAACACTGAGTTCGGCGAAGGTGACAACAATATGACAGCTTTCATATTCAAACCAACATTCAAAGATTATATCCCGGTTGATGAACATGCAATCAAGCCACGCAAGGAATGGTCATTGAATGAAATGAAACAAGCCATAAAGCATAATATCGGCTGGTATTCCCTTGATGATATCTACGATAAGAAGAAGGTGTTGGAATGGTTCGATGCCAACAGAAGAAAAATCGCCGATTTCAATAAGATAAGGACGAGGATATCCGAAAACAACGAATGGTGTACGGATGATGAGGACCATATATCAGCCATGCTGGAAGGATATAGCGCTATCGGCGCTGGCCCGGAAGCAAAAGCAAACGAAGATGCTAATCATCTGGACACATTGGTAAATATACAGCCGGGAAAATATGGCAAGGGCACAAAAGAATATGATGCTCTGATGTATTATAGGGAAAATGACCCATATAAATTGACATCACTCAATACAACGAAGACGAACATCAAGGGAATCTCATATAACGAGCCAAATGATGAATGGAATATCAATGAGTCCAAGACTTTCGATGAAAATGATGGTCTCAATGTCGTGATATCATTCAAATCATCAAAGCCACTCGACAAATCATACGGTGGTGACCATTTTGATTTGAAAGATATTGGGTCAAGTGGTGATGGTTACACTGCTGTGTTGAGTTCATGCTGGACCGGATTTGATTATGATGGTCAAGAGCTTATCGATGCCATAACAAATGAACTAAATCAGGAAGAATGGGGGTCTGATATATCAGATATATCCATCAAACGTAACATCAACGAAGATTTGATGCCAGATGGTAAAGACAAGTCCTTATATGTCAGTGAACAGGACGCAATCAACAAGCTCGGAGCTGCCCAAATTGACGTAGATGATAACGGCCAGCCCATATACAAAATAGGCGATACGCCATATATCGTCGTTGATGGCATTCTCTACACAATCTCCGATTTTGGTGGTTATAATGAGCCTAATTACCCGGTGCGTAAAACGGTTTTCAAGCAATTGAATTAAGCCGGATGATTGGAGTGATACTAATTAATTTCATTTTGTTATAAATATATTCGGACAGGACTGGTAACCCAGTCCTGTTTTGTATCATACATACTACATGTCTAAACATCTAAAGATTCTCTTCGCTGAAAAATTGCCAGATGGTAAGTATTCTATATATGGTAATATAGTGTTACCGGAAGCCATAAATGCCTTTAAGGACAAGGTTGACGAAAACATCTACAATAGGACATATATCGCCACTGTTGCTCATCATGCGGACATACCAATAATTCGGGCATATGATAATGCCATACTTTACAGGATAACCGGGTATTCCGAGGAGCCATCTGGATTCTATGTGGTGGTTGAATTTGAGAATAACCCCGCATCATTAACATTGTTTGGTATGATAAAGTCCGGGACACTACCTCAGTTCAATATCAGGCAACTCGGTAAAATATCCACTGCCGAGGCCTTTCATGATGAATATCTCGCCAAATCTCTCCAATTCAAGTTTTTCAGGTGGTTGCGCCGCACCATACCATTCATTGACAATTATTACAATAACCACTCATTCCATCTCATCGTGAAATAATATATACGGAAAATTTCACGCATGTCACTATCCAAAGGAGATATAGTAGAACTGGTAAATACGTTCAATACCAAGAGCAAAATAATTAAGCCATCCCAGATATCTGATGATATGATGGATGAGTTTAACAAGGAGTATGATGATATCGCCGGTCCCGACGATTTCTCTCCCTATGGAGAAAGTGAAAACAGCGAGAAATCCAAACAGATAACAGCCTTAGCTGATAAGGCAGTGATGTCACTATCGGATGTGAACGAAGCCGATGCTGCTGGCTCATATGTACCGACATCTGATTTCCTCAAACAGCTTTATTCCATGGGTGGTCCTGTGAATGAAGATGATAGGATGGAATTCGATGGTAAAACTTTTATTGTGAAAAGTTTCGAAACTGATGATGAAGTAAATGATTTCTTGGCGACAGAGGAGGGCAGCAAATGGGGTGTATTGACAGAAAAGGACGGTAAAATATATGTGGCCAAGTTAACCGACCTTGGAGAGGCCCAAAAGATAAAAGAGGCCCAAACTCGTAACATCCAGCCGGGCTACGGTGGATATGTTATCCATGATGATGGTACTCTCATAAAAGGGTACAGCACCGGTGGCTCTCCCAATTGGTATTATGATGCTTGGACACCAATTGATAGCATCGGTATTGACAATCCATACTCTACCATCACATCGGTTGGTGGGAAATACTATGGTCGTATTGGTACAAACAGAACCACCACAGACCGGGCTGCTGACCACAAGAGAGCATATGACTATATCAGGGGAGCATTCCCGACACTAGCCGGTGGCACAGAACAAGACGGTCAAATAATCAGCACCCAAGGTGTGAGTGAATCGAAGGAAATACATCCGTTGAATGAAGATGATATGATGGAGATTGCGGGTGGGGAAGCCAAATATGGAGTTGGTGATAAAGTAAAAGTTGGTTATATTGGTAGCGACCTAAATGGAAATGAGAAATATCCTAATAGGGAATATGGGGAGATAGAAGCAATTTTAAATGACAAAACAGGAATGTATCAGGTGGGGATATATGATAAAGATGGTAAAAATATCGGCAGGACCACAGCGTACGGCAAGGATTTATCCCCGATAAATGAAGATAAAGACCCGAATTTAATGCCATATAATTACAAAGGTACTCAACAGCAGCTTGAAGCGGACCTCAAAATGTTATATGGTGATATAACCATTTCACCAGCCGGTACCACCATATTATATTTCGACAAGGATGGTGACCAACCATTGGGTAAATACGTCCCGGACGGTCAAAGTATCATATGGGTATACCCGTCATCAGCAGAACAATGGTCCAGCGTGAATGAAGACATTGACCTCAATAGTATTAAGAAGAATTTACTACCATACCTAAAAAACAAGACGGTTGATGCTGCCGGTAATATATCAGGTCTTGATGATTACATAGATAGTGATGGCGATTCGGTGGTTATAACCATACCATATGCTGCGATTGCATCAATGGACGATGCTGGTGCTATTGTGGACCTGATGAACAAATACGAGTACACAAAGAGTGCTGTGGTCGATGGTGATAAACAGGCTCTGGTTATTACCATGTTCAATGAAAACCGCAAGACCAGACCAGCCCGGACTATATACACCAATGGCTATTATCTGTATAATGAAAACGTAGTACGCGGTGGGTACAAAAAGCGGGTATTCGCAACCAAGGAAGCGGCCATGGAGTCATTAACAAATTCAAAAGGCGGTATCAAATATACCAATGTTGTAAAAGGTGATGTGTTGGCTGAGATACTCGAAGCTCGTGGTATAAATGACATCAGGACCACCAATGCTAAATTGGGTGGCATCAAATATAGTAATCTTCTGGAGAATGTAAACCAATTACGTTCCGGATACACATATATTCTCGATAGAAAGATACCAGTGGTGTATGAGCATATGAACACAAACGGTGGACATAAATTCATAATCTTAGAAGGTGAAGATATTGGTATGCCGGTGACAATAGACAATGGTGCTCTTCTCACCCGTCTATACCTCGGTCAAATACAGGAAGCCGAAGGAAATAAGGTACTTGAGACCGGGCAATGTGAGTGTAGGATTGCTCCCATGGGTAACAATGGTCTGGAAGGATTTGATACCGGTGAGCAATATAAGTATGAACACATGTCAGCTGATAAGGAAGGTAAACCTTACTACAGGCTGTATCAGGATGAAAGTTATAGTACGTGTGGTACCGGCACTTTCGACAAATACTTCGAAAAGATTGGTTCTCCATTGACCAATGAACCGGTACAGGAAGCGGCAAATTATGAATTATATTATAGTTCATTTTCAGACGCAGTGCAAGCCGCTAGGAAATATGCGGAAGATATGGGATACACCATCAACGATGATATATGGTTTAGTAATATATCGACCGGCCCAGCAAAACCAGACGAAGGTGAGACAAATGGTTATGTTATCCCATTAATGATAAATGGTCAGGAAAGCAAAGCGATACTTGCTATTCAGGTATTCAACCGTGGTAATAACGTTGGCAACAATTATGAACTCAATTGTTACGTTGATGGCCCGAAACCGAAGAAAGCAAACGAAGCGGTGGTTGATGGCTATATTGTTACCGGGGTACCGAAGAATAAGATTGATGTGATGTTGGACATGGCTGATATTGATATTGCCATATCATATGATAATGGCGATGGTACCGCAAATGTTGGTTTTGACAGCGAAGCGGATATGCAGGATTTCAAAGCATTGCTTGATGAATTGAACAGGGTTGAGGAGAATAGGCAATTGCTAAAGAAAGAGGCATTAAATAAAAACCGATAAAAATACGGATTCGTAACTGACCTAATTGGCCGATGCCCAGACTGGTACAATCATATAAAGACGATATAAAAGTGATGCATTTTATGTGCCCTGCATGTAAGAAGCATCACCATTTGCATGTATCCGGTATTGGCGGTTGGGATTGGAATGGTGATAAAGAGCTACCAACACTATCACCTTCTATAAGGGTAACTATGACCATATATGACCGAGATGAAAATGGTTCACCAATACAATCAACCATAAGACAGGTGGAATGTCATTCATGGATAACTAATGGCAAGATAAAATATTTCAATGATTGCTATCATGAAATGGCGGGTACCAAATGGCATGAGCTACCAACCATAGATGAGGACCCAAATTAAGCCATTTATTTAAGGAGAAGTAAACACAGATTTACTCAGAATTAAATCTTTCATAGAATCAACTATGCCTGAATTGATTCCCGGAGTAACATTCATTTTGGCATCGATACTTGTACCCAGAATTTTAAGGAGTACCATCAGCTGCTCTCCATTTACATTACTATAAATCGGCTGTGGTCCTAAGTTTGTTGTGTCTCCATTTGCATGCACCAAAGCCGAGTTGATGGTTACCTGGTTCACACTACTACAGTTGATAGTGCTATTAGTAACCAAGTCTATGTTGTTATCAGATAGTTCTATTGTTGATGTACTACCTTTGTGGTCTATAAGAATGTTTCCATCTGGCGACATATTGATTCTCCCGCCCTTAAAATACAAAAGCAAACCGCCCTTTTTACTATACATTACTTTTGTATCTTCATCCACATCGTATAATAAGCTATGGAAACCATCATAATCGTCTTTCAACTCATCTTTCAATCTTTCATCCAATTCCTCTAATCCGACATATTTTGGATGATATATGTCCCTATCGAATAGAACCCTAACCATAGAGCCTTTCCTTGGGGAGTGGAAAGTACCTGACCCACCAGAAGCACCAGAAAACGAATTTGGATACAAAGGATATGCCCACGGTATGTCCTGTACAGGTATCTGTTTATTCTTGTCGCCATATACGCCATATACCATTATTCTGACCCTGCCTTTGAAATCCGGGTCATTAGCATCAACGATTTCACCAATATATGAATCGTTTATGATGTCCAGTATACTTAATTTATCACTGCCTTTCATGAGCTAATCGTGTATGTCCCTTGAAATACAACCGTATCTATACCATCGGTTCCAGTCGAGACTATATAGAAATTTTTGTTTGTGTAATGCTGGATTTCCTGTATATTCACATCTGTCACCATGAACGCTATATCACCATTTGCATGTTGGTATTCTGGTATCTGATATTCCGCGATGTAGAGCTTGGTGCCGTCATTCTTTATAAATGCCAATTGATATAGCGATGTTGCATCCAACGGACATATTATTTGCTTGTTGGATGCATCTGTCTGCAGAACATGAAAACCGAGGATATTAGAGAACGGGTGCATCGTCACGGTCAGCGCCGATATAGATGGTGTTATGTCTCCACCGGTTTTCACCACTATATTATTTTGATTGATATACCGCGTGGTAACATTGGTCTTCACGATGTTCATCGTGTGGTCATTAATAGAGAAATTGGGCGCATTGGTCACCTTGTTATAGACTTTTAATGGATTGCTCACATTGTCTACATATAGGGTGAGTGATTTCTTTCCATATTTGCTAACATTATAACTTGTTGTGGTAGAAGTCTTGAATATACTGCGGCCATTTGTCTGATTATAGAGTCTGATGGTATATTCTATCGAAAAGGACACTGAACTATCTGCAAATTGCAAGACCGGACGAAAAATCTGTGGTGTCCCATAATCACCTTGCTGGATGGATGAGAATGAACTGGTTTGGATGAATGATGCTCCCTGTTGTTCCAATATCCTCAAATCATGTATGATATAGAATTTGTTACCAGCGACCGCATTGAGGGCATATATGAAATTCTCTATTATATTACCATCATATATGCCGTAATACTCGAAATAATCCCCATCAGTGGCCTCGCCGATGGATGCCGTGAATAAACTAAATTTGTCAAATGAATCAAACGGAAATTTATATTCGTTTCCGGGATTGACATATAATATACCGTTGTTTACGGTCGTGCTATCTATCTCGGTAAATGTACAATAAATCGTATTCTGGTTGGATATTTTCCTACCACCGGTGACATAATAATTGAGCGATGTGGTTGATGTAGGGTTGAGATTTTGTTCATTTAACATCTCATACTGAGATGGCACCTTTATTTCGACGTATTTGTCATAGACTAAATCCGATAATTTTAATGGATTTGGGTCAAAGAATAATAAGGTGGTATCGGATTTGAGAAATGTGAAATCACACAGATTTATATTGGTGCCAGAGTCGTTCAATATGGACAACATCAAGGCGAACCCGTTTATATTTTGGAAGTTATAGCCTGATAATATGTGTATCCTGACCGTATCATACATTATGTTGAGTGTGGGGGATATGGCCAAATCGTTGACCATGATATTACTATCATAATTAGGATAATAATATCCGGTGGTACTATCCAAGAGGGCATATGTACCATCACCGAGCTTTTGGATGGTGTATTTGCTAACGTTCCCGGTAGTTGACAGGGAAGCATCGTTGTTTATTATAGTTGGTATAGTGGTATATGAATTCGTTATTTTCCGGAGCTTCGTAGAATTAGATGGCAGTATGCCGGTTGAATAGATATATTCCAGAACACAATATTTGTTAAGATTGAAAAAAGCCGATGTAGCCATGCATTCGTGTTTATTTAGTGTATGTATCATGTACCAGTGAACTGCGTTCTGTGGTTCGTCTGGATACCATCAGACTGATTTATTGTGAGAGTGTTAATGTTTCGTTAACTTTGATGCGTCGATTAGGAGTGTGATACAGATAACGATTTTAGAGAAACACAGACTTAACACAAGTAATAAATATCGGTATGACTACCAAGGTAGACTATAGGAACATGGACGAATTTACCGAGCTATCCAAATTGTTCAGTGAACAAATATTGGAAAAACACCGGGAGAAGATAGAAAAGGCAATGACGGCCATAAAAACAGTGGATGAGACTGTTGGGGTGAAAGCGTCGGTGCTGGCCGATATGAAGGTCAAGCTGTTGAAGCAGCTAATCACCAAGATAAAAATATTGGAGAAATCATATAGGCTGGCACCTATATCCGATGATAATGAGATGAGGATAATGAAAATCAAGGTGGTAAAATCGGCTAGGAAGGTTTACCGTGGTATAGGTAAACCAAGCAACCCAAACAAATTACAGTGGGATGAAATAATCATGACAAACCGGGATTATAACGTAATCCAATGCCTTGCAGCAAATAAAGATAAAGTTATGATGCGCGATGGGTTGATTGCAGAGGCGTGGGAGAACTCGTGGCGTTCACTCAGGGTTGTGGATGTTGCCATCTCGTCCATAAACACATCGTTTGAATGCAAGAACGTGATAGTGAGTTCGAACGGTGGGTATATGTTGAATCCATTGGTCGATGTGGAAATTATGAATGATACTTCCGTGACGATAGGTGGGATTACAGCGAATACCGCAGTATATGTAAATAAAAGAACAAAACAGCAAGTGGTCATAATGGACAAAGTCTCCGTGGCCGGGGAGGATATGTTCCTTGCCACCATCAAGGATTCACGGGCTTATATAGCCATTACTCCACATGAATTCAAGGAAACATACGAAGAATTCCAAGGAAAAGCCAAGGGGAGATGATGGGATATATGGCTTTATGCTATAACCACCGCATCTACTTCGCTCTCGGACATCAAGATATATTCTTTGCCATCCAGTTGGAAGTATATACCGGCATATTTACTGAATTTTATGCGGTCTCCGGAGTTGAGCTGGGTGCATCTCTCACCTACTGCTAATACTACCCCCTCATTCGGCCTTTCATGTTTGAGTTTAAATATATTTATTGATATTCCTCCATTAGATTTCGTGAGTATTTCATCCTGTTCTACTACCAATGTTGCGCCAAGTGGTCTCATTTGCGGTTTATTATGTATATAT
>OUMT01000015.1_pt1 | contig 13289 bp, 12 predicted proteins | sample 1691051 | NCBI WGS metagenome assembly OUMT01 (sample SAMEA3914864, study PRJEB12502) | metagenome | biome: forest; material: soil | place: USA | collected 2012-03-12 | depth 0.3 m | reverse complement strand
CTTTTTGCCGATTTCAAGCTTATCGGCTGTGGTATTGCCACCGACTGTAGACCATGCTTCATTTATAGAGGCCATGCGGCTTGAATCTGGCTGGCTGTACCACTGTGATGCCAGAGCGGAACTACCATATTTTGCCAACAGGTCTTTAAAATCTTCTGGTGACCATCCACCATCTACCGGTTCCGGCACATCAAGACCGGGGGTAGTAGAATCAAAGCCATTTTTGCTGAGATATTTCAGTAAGTCCTGTTTAGTGTAATATTCTTCGAATCCGCTGATGTCGGTACCTTCATTGATGGCAGAAGCCGGTATGTTGATTGTACGGCCATTAACTTTAGTCTGTATTCCCTCAAATACCTTATTCTTACCTACTATCCGGTTGGTAACTATGGCTCTCTTCCCTTTCAGTCTGCCTTCTGTTATATTTACTATACTCCCAGTTTTGATTTTCGATTCATAAGCACTATCGGGTATATCATACCCAAAATACTCCAGAATATCCGCACCACCGTGTTTCGCGTTGAGACAGATGTTTTTAATTTGGGCTTCCATCTCTGGAGATATTTCACCGCCGCAATCATCAACCAAGAAATCGGTGTCTTCCTGTGTTATACCATATTCCTTGCACTTGTCAACAAGATATTCTATATCGGAATGACCTTCATTAATTTTCTTCTTCGGTTTTGGTTTGCCGGTGCTTTCCATTATTTTTTTTAACCGCAATATCTCCACATCACGAGCCTCAAGTAATTTTACCACATTACCTTCTACGGAACATTTGAAGGCACCCTTCATGAGATGCTTGGCCAGTGTTTTGGCTATCATCGGGCTTACGCAAACGAGGTCATTACCATCTATCGTGTAGTCGTTTTCATCGGGATTTTCTTCATCAGAAACATATCCGGCAGACTTGAGGGTGGTCTTAGCAGCACTGGTATCTTCATAGACAGTACCACCATTCAGTACCGATATTTCATTGACGCGTTTGATTGCAGCGGCGATATCGGTTGATGTGTCAAGTCCTTTGCCGATATCTTCTGCAATGTCATTCAAAATTTCCATGTAATCGTCATCACTCAATTTCTCAGCCGCTTCATCGAGCAATTCTTTGACATCATCGACGGTCTTGATGGCCTTTATTTTGCCCACCACGAACCCCAGATAATTTTTATCCAGATTAATTATGAATGATTCGTTGATTTTCTTGATGCCTGAGTTGCTCTTACCCGCACCTTTCAGCCAGTTCAGGGCCTCGCGGATTTCTTTGGAGCGGTAGTTGTTTTGGTTGTCAACCAACTTATTGATTGTCTCGGTCTGTAGGGCGATATAATCCCATGCTTTATTCAGGGATTTGGACATGTTATCCACATACTCCAACAATGCTGTCTCATTGATATTGGCCTCAGACAACATTTTTTTGATACCTTGGCCGAGCTTATTCATGCGTTCAGTCAATGCGGCTATATCAGAATCTGCGGGAGTGTCACTGATTTCTACCTTATTACAATGTTCAAACTTGGCCAATATTTCATTTTTCATGACCATGACTTTATTTTCCACCTTCGATATGTAGTCTTCATCGTTAGAATCCCATGTTTGGTTGTTTTTGGGGACAATATCGAAATATACTACTGGGAACTCCACTGTGTTAAGTCGAACATTCTGGAGAAGTTTATCATTCACACCAAGTATGGCCGCTAAATCCATGTCGTAATATTCTGCAAAATCCCAACCCGAATGGCTTGCTGCTTCATATACCGACAGATTATTCACTTCAAGGGTATCAGCGCCGGGGAACTTGGCCAATATATCCTGTTCAAGGTCTTTCACTTTGGCCACTATTTTGGCCCCATAGTTGTCATCATCAAAATCCCATGTTTCGGCGCTAAATGGTTCGATATCAACCACGACAGTGGTATCGTGTAGAGACACAAAGGCATTTTTCAGGGCCGGGTCTTCATTACCCAGCATTTCACCGACATCCGGGATTGAAGTGCCGTTAGCCTCATTCACGTCCTCTTCTTTCTTCGGTTTTACAGCCGTGCCTTTATTTTTATCATTCCACCATTGGCCAATTATTTTGCCATCGGTATTTTTGTATATGGTGACCTCTGACTGAGAATTATCCTCTGTCATATCGGGGTCTATACCCCTCATCTTGTCCACGAACTCATCTTTTGTCCCTTCCGGCTTGTCAGCTGACTTAGATATCCCTTCCTGTTTATCCTCCCTGATTACCGAGGGAACACGGTTTATCATATTATGCTTCATGGATGTCTGCATAACCAGCATGTCCTTGCGTATTTCGGTAACAGCATTTTTGAGGACACCCATATTCGATGCCATTTCTTTGCGCACCGTATTCAGGATATTGTTCACATCCACACCACTATTGCTGGATGGCGTTATAAGGCTTGGTTTACCTTCTTTGTTCCTTTCCTTGGGGTCTACCCATTCATACACACCAACGAACTTGCTGCTGATGTTGTATGATTCGTTGAGGCGTTTCAGATTTGCAATTTTGAACCCGGCTTCTGAAACAATATCATATGTATAGATGCGTTCCAGTTCTACATTGCCCTCGTCATCAATATAGCCGGATGCGCGTGATGAGATATGTATAGGTATGCCACGGTCGGCTATTGCCATTACTTTGCGGCCCTCATCAGTATCCAAAAGTTCAATTTGAATCATGACCTGCTTTGTACCTTCATCGTACCTCAGCCCGGTGATGAGATGGCTCACAGTCTTCATCTGTACACCATATTCATCGCGATGGTCAAGCTCGCCCATCAAATCGTTTTCCTGTATCTTTGGTACGAGTTCGTTTACCCTAGCCATGTAATCATCCTTACTATACTTCCGGTAATTCTCGTTGGTGATACCGAACTCAGCACATGGTCCCTCGAATTTGTAAACCGGTTTGCCGGGGGCAGGAGTGGGATTGTTGTTATCAACAGCTTCTTTAATCCTCGACAATGGCTTATGAGCCATCTCCAGAAGCATGACTGGCGTTACATGTTTGTTGTTACGGTTCATCTTGATGTACTGATTTATATTATTTATTCATCGACAAATATTTCCTATTTATCTTCCAATACCTATTTACTTATAAACGAATGGCAACCACATGCCATATACATGTAATATGGCATTGACGATGAAACCATTGAAGGGATATCATAACACAACACCCGGATTCGAAAAACCGGGTTCCATATTACAACAAGAAGGCTTACTGGTGAATATATTGGAAGATTTTGACCCGGCAAGCTTCTTGACTATCGAGAAAATAGCCACTGCATTAAGCAGGTTAAAGAGGTACAGCGGCAATAGCAAATTTTCTGTGGCCGAACATTGTTGCCGTGGAGCAGACGCATTCCTGCTTATGGGATATCCTGATTTGGCATTTATATTTTTGCACCACGAAACTGGAACAGAAGCCGTTGGATTTGGTGATATAAGTGGACCCATAAAACGCTTGCTGAAAAAGGATGATACCCTGAAACAATTGGAGACCCGGACAGAAGAAATAGTATCGAGATGGCTTGGTATACCATATCCATGGCCACCAGAGATTAAAGCTATGGATATTGCTTTAGCCACCGATGAGATGACTATGATGAAACACCATGATATAAATCATCGCTATTGGGATGAATGTGTGGCATATGATAATTTTATAGCCATGCATAATAAATTAAAGACATATATAGATGTATATGCCAAGAAGGAACTAATCTAAAATATAACATCATAAATACCAAATCTATACAATAAATCATATATGGGATTTTATAATATTCGGGTGGAACACCTCGGCACAGACAAGAATAATAATCCGAAGCGCAAAAAGAACAATTATATTGTGAAGGCGCTGTCATCGATGGAGGCGCATATATTGGCCGAGACTGAATTCGCCAAAGTCCTCAAGGATGCGGATGTAGAGAGCGTGAGCAGGATGATAGGTGTTACAGACTATTTCGAGCAGAGGGCTGATTTACATGATGATTCCAAGGTATTCAGGCTCCGGCTCAAGTTTGAAAAACATTCCGAATTCGCACTGGTCAGAGCCAACAATAGTGAGAAAGCCATCATCGAATTTATGGAGCAATTCAATTCCATCGTCAAGGATTTCGAAATTCCATCAGTATCCGAGACTAATTTTGTGGATATAATCGCGGCACCAGAAACCGCAAACAGCGAGACAATATAAAGCCGGGCCAATAATCAATAACACACAGATTTCTAATATGGAAGCAGTAGCCAAAAAGCCGAACCAAAGGCTGTTCACAGAGATATTTGCACCAAAGACGGTAGAGGAGATGATACTCCCACCGCGCATAAAGAACATATTCATAAACAGTAATGGTACTGTTGATGGCCATTATCTGTTTCACGGTGGACCCGGTATGGGGAAATCTAAGTTATCTGATATACTTAGCAAGAAGCACCCAACTAAATTCATAAATGCATCATTAAACGGTCGCATCGAGACCCTTCGCGATGAAATCATGGATTTCTGTATGGAAGCCCAGCTCAATGATTTCGACCACGGGACTATGAAACTCGTATGGATTGATGAAATAGATGGTGTGAGCGCCTCATTCTTCGATGGTCTCCGTGGATTCATGGATACATTCAAGGACAATGTAAGGTTCATTGCTACATGCAACTACTTCCAGAAAATACCTGAGGCTATCAAGTCCCGGTTCGAATGTATTGATTTTGACTTCGAGAGTGCAGAAGAGGAGAAATCAATGTTCGAACAATATAAGGGAAAGATGGCATGGATTCTTGGTGGCTTGAAAATGCAAGCACCGGATGATGTGGTTACGGCTATGTGCAAGAACAATTTCCCGGATTATCGTGGTGTTCTGCAGACTATCCAACGCCTCAGAAAGACTGGGGTGACACAATTAACCATGGATGTGGTTATGTCAGCGGGCTATGAATTTGACGATTTATACAAGCTTATCACCGACAATACACCAATAGACCCGATAGCAATACACAGGTTGCTTATGGGTGATTATGCTACCAAAGCGGTGGATGTATTGAATTCTCTGGACCTGCCGTTCATAAAGTGGATAACCGAAAATAAGGCCAGTCATGCCTTCATGATACCAACAACAACCAGATTGGTGGCCATGTACATGAATATGATACCCAATATGGTGGACCCGGCACTCCCCATGAAAGCTTGCGTGTTCGAGCTGATGGAGAAGGCACGCGGAAAATAACATACAATAACATATAAATTCCAAAATAAAGTGGAAAAAAATACATCGACTATTGAATCACCGGCTACCTTTGATGTTATACAGGCCGAGGTGGACGCCAGAACCAGCCTGACAAACCTGAAATCGTACTTCGGGGATAAACCGTTCACCATGTCCCAGCTGGTAAATAAGGTGTTCAAGGGAGACGGTGAATCTGCTAAGGAAATGATTGAGAGCCTCAACATATTCGGTGGTCTGGTGCAGGTAAATCAGGATGGCATGCTGAAATACCGCATCGTCATAGATATCGCCGAACGCAAAGCAAACGTCAGGCAGAATATCGAGGAAATGCACGAACATATAGCTATTGTGCAGAGCCAACTTGATATGCTCATGCAGATAGAGGAGAAAATGGATACCATATGATTCTGACCATAGACGGCAACAATTTATTCTACCGGTTCTGCTCATATATGGCACAGCGGAACGACCATTTCCTTGCCAAAACCGGGGACGATGCTGCACTGATGGGTGCCGTCATGTCCAACATAAACTCGACTGTCAGGAATATGGGTCTGAGGCCCGAAGCAATATATTTCACGGCAGATAGCGCTCATAACTTCCGGCAGACACTACCTTACCCGGATATGAACTACAAGGGCACCCGTACCTATTCCGACCTGTTTGACCATGATGTACTAAAGGCGACAATTCAACTCTTCGGGGAGAGAATGCGCGATTTCAATGGATGGTGTTTTAGTAAAATAGATGGGTTTGAGGGTGACGATTTGCTATGTCTGATATCCAAACATTATTTGGCTCATGGCAAATCATCTATAATTATTTCCTCCGATGGTGACACTCGGCAACTAGCATCGTGGAATGGCAAGAACTACATAGCCATATTCGATACCCAAGCAGCCAAGATGAACAAATATGTACATCTGGACTTTGGAAAATATCCCGATGATGAATTTGGTGGACTATTCGATGATTCCAATACTACGGAATTGAGTTTCATATCTACCAATGCACACATAAGGGTGAACCCGGTGGAACTTGCGTTCGTGAAAATTATGGGCGGTGATTCCGGGGACAATGTGCCGTCCGTTTACATCAAACAGGTTGGGAAAGATAAACACCTATCGTTTGGGCCGGGATATTCTAAATCATTATGGAATAAAAAATCATATCCTGCGGACATTATCAATCAACTGCGTACCAGCGAGGACATGAGGCGACGTATTGCCAGCGATGCGCTCCAGCATATGAAATCTCATGAACTTGGTAGAATAGGTGAAGTTGCAGATAATATCCTGAGGAATATACGATATATGTTCTTGGATGAAATGGTGTATGATGGTAATCAGATTGCTGTGGTAGAAGAACATATACATAATCACAAGCTAATGCCGACTAACATATACACATCATATCTGGATAGGTTGTTTGATAATGAGAGACCGGCACCAGCAATAAGCATAGAGTTATAAAATAAGTGTATAATGGAATTATTTGACTTTGTGGACGCTATATTTTCACCAACGCTATGGAAATCCATAAGTGACAGTGATAAGAAAAAGCATTTCTTTATGACACAGCGGTTTCTGTCCATGAAGATGCCGAAGGAAACTCAGTATTTCAACCAGATTGGGGTTAATCCAGTTGCTGCGATGAACACGTGGCACCTCATTCTCTGTCGACAATTTAAAGGTAAGCCACAATGGATATTTGACTATAACAAGGTAGTTAAGAGGAATACAGAGAAAAAGAAGAAGGTCGACATAAGCCACAAGGCCATAATAGCATACAAACAGGATTATAAACTCAGCACCAAGGATTTTGATTTCTTGATGGAAATGTTCCCGGATGAGGTAATACCTGAGCTGCAGGTATATGATGAATACGTTGGTTAAGCTGTTTTTATACAGTATGCTACCCACCAACTATCGATAATATCACTCACTGGTGAAAGTACGTCATTTACTGGAATCTGTACTGTCACTACTTTCCTTTCTATACCCAATTTTTTATTGGCCTTTATTATCTGTTTCTTCGACTTTATTTTCTTTGTATAACATAGGAAATCGTTTTTGGATATGAATTCAAATAAATTGTCTTGTGGGCTGGTAGCATTGCTTGTGTATGCACGCAACATCATGTACTTATCGAAGTTGCCAGCGCCAGCTTTTAATTTTACTGTGGGGCCGGGAAATAGATGAAAGTCTTCAAGCCTCTTCATGTCCTTCTCAATCAATCTTGCCTTCAACAGACTAGTGATTTCAATCAATTGCATGGTGTTCGTTCCACGGTCTTTAGACCCAAGCGAGTAATGTTCGACTCCTATATGGACTTGGTGGCCGGGATAGTAGTCCAATATAATTCTCTCGATATGTTCAGCAATGAGGTTGGAATATAGTATGCAATTTCTAAGATGCAGTCTCCCCCACGGCGATAGCCCTATTTTCTTGACATCGGTCAACGGCTTTCTATCAATCATCACCATAAACAAATTGTCTATATCCCGTAATTGGCTGAGCAGCATGGAATCATCGATGATTTGCTGATATGTCTTCTTGGGTGATGACGTAAACACCCATCTATTTAGTATCGACAAATATCTAGTTTTACCGTTTTGCGGCAGGAAAGTTACACCGGTGCTGTTCAACGACAGGTCTATGCCTACATATAGTTTCTCCATCATATGTTTATATATGATGGAGAAACTTGGTAGTTTATTATAATTTATTGTCGTTTATCCCCTGTAGTTGGACAGATATTCCATCCATACTTTCTTGGACTCCGTGAGCGTAAGCATATGCCGTATATTCTTGGTGACGAATTCCTTGAATTGTGTATGCGCGTAGTTCCGCTTATCGGTATAATACATTTCGACGTAGGTCTCTGTGAACATACGAGTAATCATTCTGTTGGACCGGGGTATAATTTCATATAGTTCATCCAGCCAATCACACAATTTATCACCTGTCTGTTTATCAGCGATTTTGAAGTCACCATTCTTCACTGGGTTAGTGTCCCGTGTATCCAACATGGAATAAGCACATACAACTGCAGATAGTGGTATGTTGTGGCTTTCATATGCTTGCCACAGTGTCCTGTAATCTGGGGACAACCATGACCAGCTTATGACATAATCCAATACTTTCCAATTTTTGGCTGAACTATTCAGCATTGCGATGGTCTTGATGAGTTCGCGTTTGTTGCCAATCGGAATTATTACATATGCTATCTCCTCATCCCGAATTATGGAAGCCTCGATAAGGTGCTGGCCGTCCAAAACATATAATTTGTTCTTGTTCAGAAACCCCAAGTGTGCGCATATCACTACCCTCAGTGGCCCCATGAGTTCCATGCTCTTTGTCAGCACTTTCACATGTGGTTTTTCTATCTTCCTGTTTATGCTGTTGGGTAAATAAGAGAAAATGTTGTAATCACGTGTAAAACATAAATTTCTCAATGGATGTGATTTCCCCTGCCTCATACTCAATCTTGACCGTAACGCGGTCGTAACGTTTTATGTAAATCTCTATGCCATTCCTTTATATCTCTCTTTCAGCTTCATAAAACAATTACCACACATCCACACATCCACATCAAAACCATTGGGAAATGCCTTGGACATCGGGTCCTCTATTAACGAAAATGGATGACTATTGTTCAATATATGATTACCTTTGTATGGTATGTAAGAACTCGCCCGATAGTTGCGATAACTTAACGGTAATTGCATCCGGTCGGTTATACCCAGCATCATCATCAGCTGCTTATAATGACGTATTTTGAAGGTAAACTTATAATCCTTCAATTTCACACCATCTCCGGTCCCGATGCACAGCTGGCATTTTGGTCTATATTCCGTCCTTTTCCAATACGGCATGTCCTTTTCTGATTTCTCAAGCAACAATGGGATGCTGTCTGCCCATCGGCGAGGATGTGCTGCGTCTCTGGCTTTGACTGATGACTTATTATCAGATTTCTCATTCACAAATGCCCATGATATATTATCTCCTTTTCCCGGCTCATCGCTGAACGTAGTATATGACTTCTCGGAGAACTTTACACCACCAAACGCCAACTTATATGCCGTATCTACATTTTCCTCCAGCATTCCTTCCAGCAAGTCGCAATCCTGTTTCATCCTCTCTGAGGTAATTAGCTTTTTGATTTTATTTTGCAGAACAATTCTCTTGTCATTGAGTATAGACCATTTGATATTGCTATCAAGCGCTGCTGGTATTCCAAGCCATTCCCTCTCGTATGATGGCGATGCTATTACCTGCTTGTACTCTGATACTACTAGGCTCTTTGATTCCGTATCTTCCAAACCCAATGACTCCACCATCTCATCGAATTGCATCTTTATGAATTTCGAGAAGCCGGAGAACCTGTGCCTGTTGGTATCACGTAATTCCATATATTCCTTGTGGCCCTTGGTCTCTATTTCGACATTGTCATCATATGAGAACGATTTATCGGGTGTCGTCAAGAGCAGCTGTGTTAGATGTTTATGCCCGGTGGTGATAACATCTGTTGGTGGTTCGTATCCTATCTCTTCGAACAGGCGAGCCACAAGACCGATGAAGTACATCTTCTCCATTGTGTGGATTTCGGCGAATGCTTTCTGTAATATATCCGGGTAGTTGTATATCAGCAATACATTATCGTTGCTGTTCCTGTCAGATTGCCAAACTGCCTTGATGATACCCTCATGCTTATATTCTGTATTGAAGCCAGACTTGCGGGTGGTGCTATATGATACATTGTTATCTTTTAGCATATGTTCCACCACAGCAGCATAGACATCATTGTTATCATGTGAAGGAAAAAACCCACCGGCTTTGTCCTCTTCCTGATGTCTCTTCTTTACTTCATTTACAACCGACCCCCATTCGTTTAGCTTGATATCTATCCTCTTTATCGCTCCACCGTCCATACGAACCAAAGACGTATTCTTCTTACGTAATTCTGGTATTTCATCGACCAATTCATATGGCAGTGCTATGTTTTGGTAATGTCTCTCTTTATCCCTCTCCGGTTTCCGGGCCATTGTCTTATTCATTGGATTATTGAATACTAACTGGTCAGTGGATAACCAAATGGAGTCTTTATGATGTATGGTAATTATGAAATAGTTATAATGCTCGCTGGCGTAGTCCTGTTTGTAGAACAAAGTTACTACCGCCTTATCCCCGGCCATGGACATGTCCTGCTTCTCAACAAAATTGAGCCAGTCCTCAAGTGAATAACTTATGCCGATTTGTGGATAGATATAATATTGGGTGTCGCTGGTTAATTTGCTGCTGCCTTGCCTGTAGACGTATGATTTGAATAGGTCTTTCTTTATAGCTTCCTCTATATAGCAGAACATGGCCGGGGTGAAGTTTTCCTTGGCTTCAAATTCTTCATCTTTGAAGATATATGAACCTTTGTAGCTTTCCACCATCGGCATGTATTCTTCCCTCTCCCACCTGTCATACTCAGCAACGATACGTTTAAAAACATCATACAATCTCAGTTGGACTGATTCTTGCTGCCTCATGTCAGACAAATCGAATGAATTCAGGGCATATACCAATTTATCAAAATCCTCGATAATCTGAACCATAGCGAAATGATGTTTGTTTTCAGCTATGAATTCATAGCATCTCTCAAGAGTGGCCAGTGAATTATGGTTGAGTATCAAACCATTCATCCATGTAGAACTCATGGTGGTACCGGTTCCTTCTTTGGACTTCTGTATCTCCTTATATTTGAAGAAACCGATTATTTCGGCCAGCTCATCGATGAGCCTATGGACTAAGTTCTTTTCCTGTGTCATACTAAATATATCACAAATGACGTGCCAAATAAAATTATAGTGCCCGGTTGACATGACAGGTTGTCATTTTGTCATGTCAGTCTTTCCGGGTACCCTCTCCAACTGCCTGTTTAAATATCTCATACACGTCTTATAGGTAATTGTCTTCGGGATATCTATGGCGGTCGGGCTATATCCCCTGCCTTCTCCCTTATGCCTATTTAGATGCCAAACACCTATTTTACCATCCCAAGTGAGCATGTCCTGACCACCATCATACCATTTAGACCGGAAATTGCATGGGATTACCCCATCCTCAAGCTGAACATGGGTTTTACCGCGTTTACCACGCATAGGATTATATGCGTAGAGTCTCAAGGTGTCCTTGGCATCCAATAAGTCTGGTTGGAAGGCCACATCAATCATACTAGGCTTTGGTATCGGATTCTCCATTTTCTTTCGCTTGTCTGGCTTTGTATTCTGGGAGCTTTTTGATTACATTCTTCACCCTGATATAAGAGCATCCCATCTGTTTCTTGATTTCATTGATGGACTTACCTTCTATCAGATAAAGGTCGCGCATGGTCTGGGATAAATTTCCCAAGGCCACTTTATTCTCGCTGGTCGCGACCTGATTATCTTTGTCATCCACATAGGTCAATATGAAATCATCAAGCTCGTCCGGCATTATTATACCATCTTTCAGCTTTTTGGCTGCTTCCCACCCACATTTGGCCGGGTTGGGTTGGTTCAACCTGTTCTTGGTGATGTATTTTACTATATCTGATGCAAGCAGATTTATTTTCCGTTCTATATTTACGTGCTCCATATGGCGTGTTTGCTGACACAAAGATAATGCATGGATGCATTTCGATAATTAAACCCCATATGTTAAAGTTATGTTAAGCTCCCATTATATGTGACATGGAAACTTCTACACAATGTGTACAATATACAATATAAACTTAATATTATGGGCTTCAAAAGCGACATGTTGACTTATCTCAAGAATACCAAGGAGAGACTTGAGGATGATTCTAACAACTACATATCCATCGGCAAGAATCCACTTGATGTGTTATATGACACATCCAAGATGGCCGGTTCCATGGAATGCTTGGAAGAAGTCATCGCTGGTATAACTGAATTGGCAGATAATGATTCTGTATGCAGCGTGGAAATCCCGGTATCGCTGAATAAACGTCTCGTCGAGAAGGTTGAGGAGCGCAAAGCTATCATGGGTGAGAGCGGCGACGAGGATGTGATAAAGAGAACATCGAAAATCAATGGTCATATATCCGTCCTTGATGATATGATAGCCATGGCAGGATATTATACCGGTATGAGTGCACGGGCTTTGTTCCAGAGCAAGTCGGAAAATCAATAAGGCAAGCGGTACCTGTAATTACATTGTCCTGTGATTAGTTCAACAGAACAGCCATGCCCCGGAGAGAACTGATACATCTAAGTACCTTCGAGGGAGTGGTGGGCAACCAGCCAAATATCACAAGGGATAGGCACGTTAAACAGACTGGAAAAGCTGGCTAATCTGGTGATAGCCCAGATGTGCGAAAGTAGAATGTAATTTGAAAAGAATCGGCGAAAGCAGGAAGTGAAATAGACCACAGCGCCGACTGTCTTATCTGATAATACGAGGGCCGGGTTTTTCCCGGCCCTATTTGTATTTACCTTTCGGTATCAGCTATTTTATCCAACGTCTCCCTTGATGACTTTATCTGTCCAATTTTCACCAGCCCACGTCATGTCCATCTTATAATGGCCTTCTGCCGTGTAATCGAGGTTCATCGGAGTGATTGGTTTCACCGGGAAGAATATTGGGAAGTAGATTTTGCGTAACACATCACCGGCTTTGGTATGGATTTCTAGGTTCCACGAGCCAACATAATCGCGTTTAAGACCCTGAAAACCAGTCTGCGGGTCGTATATCAGATATAGCCATTCCTTCACTACGTTGTATGGGTACATGATGTTACCCTTGCTCACGTTCACTTCGAATGTGGTGGTTACATCGATGTTTGTATCCGTGATTGAGCCAGCGAACCTACGTTTGTGGAAACGATAGAACTGTTCAACTGGATTAAGCATCTTATCGCAATCGAGGCCACCTACCTTGATAAGCTGTTCAGACATCAACTGCGTCCCGTAAGTATTGCGCAAAGCGGGTGGCAATATGAACGTGCTGACGAATTTGGTGGTATATACTGGCTCGTCGAGTGATGTACTAGTTT
>OUMT01000001.1_pt1 | contig 15106 bp, 10 predicted proteins | sample 1691051 | NCBI WGS metagenome assembly OUMT01 (sample SAMEA3914864, study PRJEB12502) | metagenome | biome: forest; material: soil | place: USA | collected 2012-03-12 | depth 0.3 m | reverse complement strand
ACCATAAATATATCAGATAAATAACAAACCAAAAGATATAACAATGATACCAGATAATAGCAATGATGCCGTACGTGATGAATTGATTCGCATGGATAACGAGAGGAATGCGAATCAATCTGACGATGTCGAAGTAGTCAGTATAGGCGACAAATTGCAGGATGGTAGTGGCAATGTGCTCGGTAGAGTGCTGACAGATGCAGATAAAAAGAGAGCACAGGATGCCGAAAACATGAAGAAATCAGATGAAATTGGCTATCGCAATTTCAGGCTAGATGCATTGCCGTCGGAAGGTAAGTTCTATCCTACCGATTGCATTCTCAGATTCAGGGCATGTAATACAGATGAAATCAAATTTTATTCTACGCTGATTGAGGGTGATGGTGGCATTGACCTACAACAGAAAATGGGATTCATTATGGACAAATGTATACAGCTTTTTTGGGGTGGCATGCAGAGGTCAGCATCAGACTATCTGAAAGATGCTGACAAAATATGTATGATATTCGCTATCCGCGACCTTACCATGGATGCAAACGGCAGGGAGACCAAACTCATGGATGTGGCCAAATGCAGTGGATGTGGTAAGGACTGGAAATTTGAGCTTACGAATGATAAGTTCACATATTATAAGTTTGACGCGGACATATTGAAATTTTATAATGAACAAGAAAGATGCTTCATTATAAGTGACCCAGAATTAGGCCCTGAACCGGTGAGATTCTATATCCCATCTGTTGGTGTAAACAACAAGATAATGAAGTACATGAAGGATAAGGAGACCAACAAGGCCCGTGGTATGGGTGATGGTTATTATAATGTGAGATATCTCACAATGCTATCTTTCATCGTTCGCGACCACACCGAAGTAACAGAATCGAGAATGGCCGGTATGGATGCCGAAGTAGCAAAATGGCCACAAGCCAAGTTTGAACTCGTCAATTACATGGTGGATAACCTGAATCTACAGATAAAGCCGACAATAACTATACAATGTAAAAAGAGTGAGGGCGGTTGTGGGGAGGACGTGACCGCACCGGTTATCTTTCGCAAAGGATGGAGACATTTTTTCGATATTTCAAATATCACTGGAAAACTATTTCCAAATTCAAAACAAGCTATGGGTTCATAAGGGTGTTAACCCCGACCAGTACCTACATAGGCCATATTATGAGTTCCAATGGCTAGTAGAGGAATGGTCCGACTGGCTCCAGAAAGAGAAGGAAGCCAGAGATGCCGAAAATCAACAAGCCGGTAGGCAACAGGCTGAATACCAGAGACAGACCGAGCATTTCAAGGCACCAGAAATGCCATCCATGCCTAGTTTCAATATGCCTAATTTTTGATGACCATATATTGATATATAAGATGATATGGCCATTGATAGGAATAAAAACAGGAAAGTTCCGGGGGACACTGATGGAAAGGTTCTGCATGAGCTTGAACTACATACCGGATATCTACATGATATATCGGAATATGCCCAGTTCATAAAGAAACACATAGCTGAACAAAAAGAGAAAGATGGTGGTTCCGATGCCAGTAGCGAAATAAGCAAGGAAAAGGCTGAGAAAGCGGCATTCAATCCAGAAGAAGAAGCGGCTATTCTCAAGTCTTTAGAAGGGTTAATATCTACCATAGACAAAATAGACCCGGCTAAATTCAATAAACACATAACTGTAGTTAAAGGAGTCAGCGGTCTAGTTGGTGAGATATTGCATAATATAGATGTTGGCAGTAAAGATGAACTTGAAGAAAAATTAGCATTCATTAAATCCGTTGGTACCCTATCTACTACGATAGTAGGGCTTGCAGATAATATACTTGGTGCAGCGATAAAGCTACGATTTGTTAGACCATTTGTCGGCATCATAGGCAATACATTGAGTCAGATAATAGGTAAAATAGGCACGAAAGACTCCATAGAACAGGCCAAGAATTCTGCAGATATAATACGTATTATAACCGAAGCGATAATCGGTATGTCGTGGAAAATTGCCGCAGCTGCACCACTCATGATTATTGCATACCCAGCCATAGCTATATTCAAAGGGTTATTAACATTGACTAATTGGGCATTTGGTAATATCAGTGCTGCTAAAATAGGTACTAAAGAGGCATTTGATGTGAGTAGGAATGCAGCCAAAACCATACGTATTATGACTGGGGCGATAGTTGATATGTCATGGAAAATTGCCGCAGCTGCACCATTGATGATTCTCGCATTCCCGGCAATAGTGATGTTTAAAGGGTTGCTTGCATTGACCACATGGGCATTTAAGCATGTTGATATAGACAAGGATAAAGTGAAAGTTGGTGCGAAAGCTATAGCGGAAATAGGGCTTTCACTCATAGCTTTCGCTGGGTCGATAGTAGTGGCTGCTTTTGTTATGAAGTATGTGACTGGAGCAGGGATTGCTGGATTATTATTATTATTTTCTACACTTGCTATTACATTGTTGATATTTAAACATCTGGCCAAGGATGGTAATGAATTGTCAAAGGGTGCTTTGGCTATGGTGGCGATTTCCGGTACGTTGGTATTGTTCTCATTAGCATTAATAGGTTCTGCAGCTATAATATCCACTAACCCGATTGGTGTAATGGCGGTGGTCCTGACTCTCGCTGTATTCGCTACAACATTTTATTTTATTGGTAAATTTGCTAAAGACATAGCTGTTGGTGCTCTCGTTGTATTGGCTATGGGTTTTTCTATGTGGATATTTTCTATGGGCATGGTCCCCTTACTTGAAACCATAGCCAAGAATCCAATGACATCTCTCGCAGCCATAATCGGTATTCCAGTAGCTCTTGGTGCCCTTGGTGTAGCCTATGCTGCCCTTGGTGCAGCGTCTGAATTTATCATACCCGGTGCTCTGGCGGTAGCTGCAATTGGCGGTAGCTTATGGATAATAGGTAAAGGTTTACAGGCCATAGCTTCTGTTCCAGCAATAACCAAGGAACAAGCGGATGGATGGGAAATGGCTATAATGGCTATAATGGCCGGTGCTGGTAAAGCCGCTTTATGGGCCATACCCGCAGCTATTGCTATGCCATCTATATTGATGTTGTCCAAAGCATTACCATCTCTGGCTGAGGGATTGTTCGCATGGTCCAGTCAGGGAAAGATGGGTAAATCTTTAGGTGAATTACCACAAATAAAAACGAACATAGCATTAGTATTGAGTACCATACCTCAAATATTTGCTGAAATAGGTAAAATCGATAAAGGTGGTGAGCCTGGCTCATTGTTAAAGTCCATAGTTGGTAATGATTTTAGTAAAGGTAATATAGAGCAGGGTATATCTTCTACCATGAAGATGGGTAAGAACCTGAGTCATTTGGCTGATGGTGTTTTTGAATGGTCAAGTAAGGGTAAAATGGGTAAAGTTATAAATGAGATACCGACTATAAAGAGCAATATAGCGTCTGTACTCAGCGCCATACCCCAGATATTTGGTGAACTTGGTAAACTCGATAAAGGCGGCGAGCCGGGTTCCATATTGAAAAAGCTGGTTGGTAATGATTTTAGTAAAGGTAATATAGAGCAAGGTATATCGTCGTCCATGAGATTGGGTGATAACCTAACCAAACTGGCCAACGGTGTATTCGAATGGTCCAGTAAAGGTAGATTAGGCAGTATGACTGCTAAAGAATTAAAGACCATTACCGACAATGTAACTGCTGTGCTATCTGTGCTTCCACAAGCATTTGCCGAAATAGGCAGACAGGATAAGGCGTCAGAAAAGCATTGGTGGAGTGATGGTGATATAAAGAGAGGTGTTGAACTCGTATCTAGTCTTGCCCCGACACTCACAGCGGTAGCAAATGTGGTTAAAGTATTCTCCGACCTGAGCACATCCAAGGATGGCATTAAACCGGAAGAGATGGGCAAACAGATAGGCATGAGCATCCAATGGATAGCCTATGGTATCAGCCAATCCGGGAAATATTTGGTTGGAAACACGGCCAATAATATAAGTATTGGTTTCAATGCCGTTGGTACTGGGATAAGCTCAATAACCAAGAATTCAAATGAGGCATATGCTGCCTTGGACAAACTCATAAGTTTACAAAAGCCGTTCGAGGCCTTTATGAAGTTGTTCCTTGATTTCACCAAGAGCCTCAAGGAACAACAGACGGCTATAAATGGTATGCAGCTAAAAAATCTGGAAGCTTATAGTAAGCTAATAGACGGGTTGGCTGGCATGGGTAGGTCCGACGCCAACGTATTCAAAGAGAATATGGGTTATCTGCTTGGTGATAAATTACAGCAACCTATGAACTTCCGTCAACCGGAAGTAGTTGCTGACAACACCGTTTCCCCAAGGAAAGCGGCAGTCACCGTGGCCAAAGCAACAGAGGAGAAAAATATTGCTACAAAAGAACACCAATCCAAGGTTTCTGAACATAATGAATCGTTGCTTGAAGTAATGCAAGGAATACAACAAGTATTGGGTGAGATATCTATGCTACTTAAGAAGGATAATAGTGATATGATAGCTACTGCCATCGTACAGAAATTGGAACATGCTTCACCGATTCTTGTTAAGATGAAGGAGAAATTCGGATAATATGGGTGATATCAAAACGCTTAAGCCATCTGGACCATATCAGAACGGTAAATTCATACCAATAAACAAAGAAAAATATGTTGGTGAATATCCTATAATATATAGGTCTTCTCTCGAATTGCGGTTCTGTAAAATATGTGATGAAAATTCATCCATTCTGTACTGGACATCTGAGCCAAACAAAAGCCCGTTTCCTATACGTTACCATCACCCGGTTGAAGACCGTCCAGCCAGTTATTATCCAGATTATTTGATTTATAAGAGGGACCAAAATGGAAACATCCAGAAACTGATAATAGAAATAAAACCAGAAGCGCTGACTCTTATGCCACCTAAACCTGCCAATAATGCAACACTAAAGACGAGACGGAACTACGTCAAGAGATGCCAGATGATATTAGTGAATTTAACCAAAAAAGAGGCTGCTGAAAAATTTGCTGCTCATTATGGTCTGGTTTATATGTTTTTTCATGAACGCAATTTCAGTGATTCTTTCTTGTATTAGAGATTGAATAACCCGTTGCTACTGGTGTTCGCCTGTGACAACGACACCACCATACCATTGCGTAAATGTTTCGGGTTTATTCTATTAATGCTTTTGAGTATCCCCTTATCAACCACGCTGGTGAAATAACTGAACCCATTAGGTGGTTCATCAAAACTGAATTCGACTTGATTTTTTACTTTTGTAGATATTAATGGTTCATTTGTTGGGGATGGTTTCACCATTAATCTAGACTTTATAGTCAAATCGAAACCGTTCATGTGGTCCATGAACGTTATTTTGCACTTCACTTTATCATGATATACCCCCATTATGGCCTTATCGACAGCAGCTATGAGATTGGTTATAGTCTTGTTGGGTGTATCACTTATTTGGAATTCACCCTTCCTCACACTAGCCGATTTTGCAATATACGTGAACTTGCCAACATTAGCTATATCAAGTATTATGGTCTCATTATCAACGAAATTACGCATGATTTTGAGTTGCACAACATTTGACTCCTTGAAATTCTCCCAATATTTATAACAATCATAAATTGCCGAGGCTATGGCGTCATCTCTATCTGCTTCATATTTGAAATAATATTTCTTGCTTACCTCGGTGCATAATATCTTGAACATATCTATAGCAGCACGTGATAATGTCTTTGCCCTCTTACATTTTGTAAGTTCTGCATGGAATTCATGCCTATCCAAATACGCTTTTTTGACCGCCATGGTGTATAAGATAAATTGAAAACTAAATATAAATTTTATTTAGTCAACGGTTACTGGATTCCGGATAATTATTTACATGTTATCACCTATAGCCGAGCCGATAGCCGCACCAAAGAGGCGCGAGGTGAGTAAATCGTAAAGTATACCCTGTCCTACTCCGAGGCATTTCGCCACCATTTCGCCTATTTTATTTCCCAAAGCAAATCCGGTAAGGCCACCAACGATTTCACCAAACAAACCTTCGTCTATCTTCTGTTTCGTAAATTCGGCCAGTTCATCAACCGATTTATGCTCCTTGAATAGCATCTTTATGATATTATACTCCAGTGGGAGCAGTGTGCTCTCATTTACCCATTCGAGTAGATTCACAACAATCATCGATTTGGGTATCTGGTAGATATTGTCGCCGTACAATACATCTATATTTGCGTCTTTGGTGCCAGCCAAAAATTGCTGCGCATTCACCATTACCTGTGTATTTGATGGTATTTGTTCAGTATCCTTTGATAATTCGGCATTGATATATCCGGTGGTTTCGGATTCATTAACTGGATATATACCTATTACCTTACCACCATTTGCTGAACGTGCTACTATTTTATCTTCGAGAACCGTATAACGGACTTTCATATGACGAGAAGATAATGATTCCTTCCATGATTCCATGGTCGGACGCGATTTGAGGTTGGTCTTCTTGACCGGTTTTAATTCCGGGGTCGCTATTATACGACCAACCCCCTGTGCCATGGCTTCCTGTAGTTTCCTGACTTTCAACATAGCGAACTTATCACCATTCTTATGTGCTATTCTAGCTTCCCTTATGGCTGCTATGATATCGCCACCTCTATCAAGAAGTTCAGTAACTTCGCGGGTGCTGGCGATATCTGCTTCTTTCTCTTCCTTTGACTTCTCTTTGGGTGGTACCAAATCATCATTTCCTTTGGTCTGTTTACCAACGAACGCGGCCAGATTGGTCTCACCTTTGTCCGTGAGGAATTTAGACAACTCGTTCAACTTATCAACATCGAATGTATTGATTGAGGTACCGCTGAATATCTTCTCCAACATGGTACCCATTTCTTTATCTTTCGCTTTAGCTATAAGAACTAAGTCGTCCTTACTGTATTTGTTGAGTTCTCCCTTGAAGATATCACTACCGTTTGTATCCGTCCCGGTAGCGGTGTCATCCTTCTTGGAATCATCTGTATCATCCTCAACAGGCGGAGTTTTCTTTTCAGGTTTTGGTTTCTCTCCCTCATCATCTTTATTTGGCACCGGTGGTTTGGCACCGTCATCTTTGCCCCTTTCTTCGGCTTCCTGATAGCCTTCTTTTTCCTTTCCTTCACCCTCTTCATGCTCCTCTGGGTCTGGGGTCTCTTCTGTTCCGATATCACCCATATGTTCTCCCTCTTCCGTCAATTTGGTTATAACAGCTTCTACGCTGCCCTTGAGGGTATCATCAAATGGCATATCCAATGAACCCATTGTACATGTCAGATTCAGTTCATTACCATCGATGACGGAGAACCCGAAGCTCTTGAATTTCTGGTTTATGCGTTCCGGTACACCGGCATTACTGCCCGTCTCATCGGTGATTTTCAGTACCACGCTCTTCACCACATCATGTTGATATTCATCCACTGTTAGCACCGGTGTTGCCGAAAACCCATCACCTATATCCACCCTCTCACCTTCCAATGTAGTGGTGTTGGTGTCATTATCCTTTATGGACAACATATTTTTCCTCAATTTCTCAAAATTATCGTATATCTTCCCGCTCAGTGATGCTGGTGAATTCTCATCTATGCCACCCTTGCCATCTGCCCTCGACTGGGCATCGGCTATTTGGTTTCGTATTTCCTTCTGGCGCAGAAGCAATTCATTGTGATATTGCTTCATTTCCGGGTCATTCTTGCTCTCATCACTAAGCGACTCAATCTTCTGGATGGTAAGCTCGATATCCACCATTTCCTGTTTATATTTGGCAAGTTCAACCGCAGCACCGTCCATATCGTTCTGCTCCATTTCAATGCCTTCCTTGAGCAAATGTGCTATATTGATATCATAGCTCTCTTTGATAAAATTGGTGGTTTGGATAGCTGATAGATTGTTGTATATTTTGGACTCACCTATCAGATTACCATCCATCACCATCACACTGATATTATTTGGTTCGAGGACGAGAATTATAGTAGTCGCTCCCCCATTTTCATCTGAAATCTGGATGGCGTTATCCATACTACATATTTGCCCCTCGCAATAAGCGAATATATCCAGCATGGAATCTATGACTGCATTGTCCATGCCAAATTCTACCATCTTATTTACTGCATCATCAACGGCATCGTAAGCCACACCATCAATGAATACGGTGGTGGATTGGTCACCGGGCTGAACACATACCTGATGACCATTAGTACCTACAGTAGTACATATGGCCATATCGTCTTCTACTTCGGCATTCTGTTGCACAATCCCCTCATATAGTTTCTTGTACTCTACAGGCAACTTCTTATATTCTTTATATTCCTTGACTATCTTGCCGTCCTTGATTGAGAAAAGCCTGTTTTTGGCCATAAAGACCGTCTGCTCGTTCATTTTCACCACCGGTGTATTAAGTCCAGTGGTCTTGAACCTTCCTAATCTGGTTATAACCGATGTGGTCTTGGGCATGAGTCTAGATAACCAGCTACGCTCAAGCATCCGGCAATGGTCAACGAGTTCAGCAATAGCCTCTATGCCCATATATTCACCCATATTCTTAATGATGTACTGGGCTATCATGTTGGCGGGTAATGACATTGCAGTGTTGAGGCGCTGGAACATTACAGAATATGCAGCTTTTCCTTTATACTCTTCCAACGCATCATAGGTATTTGATATCAACATGTACGGCAGGGAATCTGTGGCCCGGCCCTTGAGTTGCATTATGGATTCATTTACCTTAGAATTCCACATGAACCCGCTCATATCATTCATGAACAGATTTATGAATCGGTAATCGGGGGTACCGTTTTCCTTCAAGGAGTCATAATTATCAACTACGTCCTTAAACGCCTCGTTGTGCTCGTAAATCGGTAGACCCTTGAGTTTTGTAATAGCCTCTTTTATTCCCACATTTATGGCGAGTGCGGCATTGACATCCGATTGGAAATAGGCCTTCACAGCTTCATCATCCTTGCAACCTTCCAAGGCTCTCTCAGCAACCGGTATCGTCTGCTGTATAGACAGATTCGAAGATTTGGCTATATTAGACACATTTTCAAGTACCTTCTTGGTGTGCTTGCTATGTGTTGTGTTGTAGATTTCTGCTAATCTGCTTCCCAGAATTTTGTGCATGGTATGTGAATTATATTAAAATATATAATGGTTTAGACAATATCCCTATTATTTAACGGAATATCAAAACTATCGGTGGCATTATATATTATATGGATGCTTCACAGATAGGTCAGGTGACCAACACAGATAGTGCTTATAACAGGAGGCTAATAGTGGCCATGACACAATTCCTATATGAGAAAATTCAAGTAGTGCAAGTAGAAAATGGTGAAGAAGTCAAATTGTATGTACCATTTTATTACTCCCAGACTGGTGAGGAACAATTTATGACTGACTTCTTCCTCGATACCGATAGGTGGAAGAAAGAACTTGGAGTAGATAAGATAAAAGGTAATCCTGTACCGGTCCCCAGTTGCGTGTTTACCATATCTTCATTTACTGTAAATACACAATTCCTCACATCAAAGTTCGTACGCAGCAATTTCCGCAGAAGGATAAAAACCCCATACGGAGATACAGAGAAGATTGTGTCTGCCAGAGCAGCCATGCTGCCGATAGGTACTACATGGAACATGGAACTCACAACCAGCAGTGATTTACAGAGGCATAAAGTCACCGAACGATTGCTCAAGGTGTTCTGGCGTGCCAAAAAATTTAAGTTTTCTTATGATGGGTTCGACTCCTTACCGTGTACCGTAGCATTTCCATCACAATACGATATAAACAAGGAATTGAGCTATCAATTCCCATCCAAAGATGTAGTATTGAGGCCGAGGGTGAAATTTATACTGGAGACACTATCATATATGCCAATACCAGATGAGGCCACCGAAAAGTATCAGGATAACCGCATGGATAATCTAAATATAAATATGACATCAACTAATCCGGGAAGCGGTGTATAAATTAACAGACATAGAAGAGGGCAGTGAACTTACGGTTTCCATAAAATACCACGGAACCCTGATAATAATAAATGATGGTGTTTACATCAAGTCCAAAAATAGACCAATAACCAAGATAGATTATCTGTTAGGTGACAATTACTTCTATCCGATTACTAAGGTCTTCGATATAATGCCGAGTAAATCATATTATGGTAGATTCACATGCTGTGCCAATGGGACCATATATCAGGATTTTGGGTGTTATGATTCTCCAGACATAATCAATAATCTTGACAGGCCAGTCATCATGAAATCAGAGTTCGTGGATGCTGTAACCGCTGGATTCAGCGCTGTGTGTGAGTACCTGAATGTAAGACAAGATGATATAAGCAAAATAATACTCAGATATGATGAATTTGAACATCATATAGACAGCGGTGTGTCCATGCACCGCACACAAGACACGTTCGGCCATATGATTACGCTGGATATGTTGAATAACATATCCGGTGGTACTATAATAAACCTATTACCGCAAGCAAATTACGATGACTTATTAATAAAAGTCGCCACTGAGCTTTTCCTTGAGTATATCGGTAATACTAAGCATATTGTAACAGATGTGCTCGTCGGCTTACCAGATTTCCTAAAGAATGGGTATATACAGGAAAAATTGGCAATCATAGATGATTATAGATTGTCCGATGTGGTTGATAACAATACCGGATATTATGACGTTTTTTGTTTCATGGTGTCTCTTCTACGTCGTAAGATTCTGAACAGGAATAAGTTCATAAAACCACTTCATATACGGAAATTTGCTGGTATCATGAACCGGATAGATGACCTTTACGTTCCGTATGTGGTGTAGATATATACGGTATGGCCATTGATAATATACCTGATGATGTAATAAACGCATACAAGAAATTTGCTGAATATGAAGCAAAAACCCCATCGAGGCTTCGTGACCCATCACAAAAATCTGCATCTACCAAATATTTCAACCAATTCATAAAAGCTTGTGAAAATAATGGCTTGGATTACATAATAATATTACCTAAACTGTCCATGGCAAACGATAAAGCAAATTTCACATTTGAGAATAAAATAAATGATGCAGCGATACGCAAGAGTATCATAAGGTTCATAGGTGAAAGAATGGTCAGCAGTGATGAGCTGTTTGACTTCATAAACCTTATGCAAGAAAATAGTGGGGGGTATGTGATGAACCCGGATTGGTTCAATAAGAATTCACAACTTGTGGAAGGGATAATAATGGGTAACAGGAAGATATATCAGCTGACACAGAGAGGGAAGAGATATAAGAATCAGAGCGATACGGTAGGTGGTATGGCATTTCATCCGGACAATATAACAAATAACATGGGGTGGTGTGATGATAGCGGTGATAATCCTACGACCATAGGGGCAGCACCGTCTATAGCAGCGCCAGCAGCGCCAGCAGGGGGTGGTAGTACAGCATCATGATTTACGGAGTAAACCAATCACTGGTAAACGAGGGGAGTTTCGCGATAATCAATGTAACAAAGATAAAAAATGCTATCAGAATAATTGATATAACTGACAATGTCACACTCCCAGACAATACATGTGCTGTACGTAGAGAGATAGCATGCTCATATGATGAAATAAGTTGGTCAGAATTCCAACCACTCAGTAATAAGTTCCTGATATCTATAGACTACACCAAGGATTTCAGTATAAAACTGAAATATACGGTGATGAAGAACCCATATTATCAATTCATAAGCATAAATGATGTGAATGTTAATGTGGAATACAGGCCGGTGGAAAGTTCCATCCCCCGGTCGAATCTCATAGACATGGGTGGGTTTGAATATAACATATCTGACAATAACGACAATCTGAATAATGAGATAATGACAGCGGTTGAGGGGACAGAAACAGCCTTTAATTTCCATTTAGCCAGAAAGCGCGGTGTTGATGTCGTATATTTCCGTACATTACCTGATTTGAATACTACAGACACCTTCTTGAATGAATATTCCATAAAGGGTGTTGTGGAATATAAGCAAATACGTATAATCGTCCCTGATGGCATTATACCAGATGAAAAATCACTGTATAACGTGTGGGGTCTTGGGTCTGATTCGTTTGATGCTCATATGTCCAGAGCATATTGGCATTCTGTCTTTGGCACCAACACCACACCGAGAAATGAAGATATAGTGATATTCACCAAAATAAAGAAAGCATTCAAAGTACGAAGCAATTATCTGGCCATGGGCAGTGTGAAAGAACCACTGTATTATGAATTGCATTTAGATACTTATGATGTGAATTCGGCTGTGTTGAAAGATGATGATGTACAACAGATGTTTGATAATATGACCATAGATAAAGATGTCATATTTGCTGAGCAGCAGCGCAAGGATAAGGCCGATGCTACAGGTTTACATCAGGGAAGATTATCAACATATGAAGATGATAAATATCGCTCATATATCGACAATGGTGTGAGTATAATTGATGGCCCAGTGTTGTTCGGTAAAAATACACTATTCAATAATTACTACGATATGTCCGGTGTTGGCCAAGGTGCAAACGCTGTGACTTATATTGATAAATTCTCGCTGGTGAAATCATTTGCTATATGCTGGTGGATGAATATAAACGGTGGTCCCACTACCATGATGAAATCATCAAACATCACACTGGGATATGATGGGGCAACCAACATATTGCTCACCATGAATAAGGGGTCCCAAGTTTATAATTTCACCTTACCGAGTATGATTGATTCCTCAACTTGGTATGGATACCTCATTAACTTCAATGCGGAATTTAACACAACTACCTTGTACATATTCTCATTGTCCAATCCTAATGGTACCACTAGATTCAATCAGACCATGAGGGTTGTCTTCAAGCAACAGCTGAAAAACAGCCCACAGCCATTTACGGATGATACAATGTCCCTCACTGGTGGTAATCATTTGCTGTCCAATGTGCGTGTGTGGCGCACCGCCGTTCCTGAGGAATATATGCAGATAGCCATCGCTTCCGATAGGGTCAGCAATGCTGGCGCAGCATATATCATAGACAATGTTAGTCTAAGATTTAATATGGGTATAATGGGAACCGGCAGACTATTGAAATAATACCACCGGATAAAGTTTCCAAATACAAATGAATCTAACAATAAGTCCACTGGATGGTAGATATCGCGGTACGGTAGCTGATGTAAGGAATCATTTCAGCGAATTTGCATTAATGCGCAACAAAGTAGAAATAGAAATAAAATATTTCATGTGGTTCAACATAATCATAGGAAATGATTCACAGTGGTTCAGCCGAATATTATCGGGTGACATAAGCAACATATACAATGATTTTTCCCAAGACGATTATGAGGCCATACAGGAGTTGGACAAGCAAATTAAGCATGATATCAAGGCAGTACAGCGATTCGTGCAGAAAAAGCTGGAACAAAGAGGGTGCCCATCTTCGCTCATCGAATCCGTACATTGGGGTCTGACATCACAGGACATAGTGAATACTTCATATTATATGGCCACCAAGCGATTCGTTGAGGAGCCTCTGGTCAACATGTTGACCTTCCTGACACGTTCTTTGGAGATGTTCATTGGCGATGACCGATGCGATATGGTAGCTTATACACATGGACAACCGGCTATAAAGACGACATTCAACAACGAAATGGCAGTATATTTGTACAGAATCAACAATGCATTAAAGCATGTGGATTTGCACAATCCAGCCTTTATGTGTAAGTTTGGGGGTGCTATAGGTACACTCGCCGGGCACAAATCAATATATCCAAATGTGGATTGGGATAAAGGCATGAGCGAGTTTTGTATGCAGTCATTTGGCCTCACCCGATGTGAGTTATCTACACAAGTCGAGAATTATCAATCATTGTGCGAATTTCTTGATGTATTGCGTAACGTATCCAATATCCTAACAGATTTGTGTAAGGATATGTGGTTATATGCATTCAATGGAAACATAAAAATGCGGTATGTTGAAGGCGAGACCGGTTCAAGTACCATGACTCATAAGATAAATCCGATATCATTTGAGAATGCAGAGGGCAACTTTGAAATATGCAACTCGATGATTGAGTTCATGACCAGAAAATTGGCTGTGTCAAGATTGCAGCGCGATTTGTCGGATTCAACGGTAATACGCAACCTTGGGGTTGTGTTTGGTCATTTCACTTTGGCCATTAAATCATTATCAATCGGTCTGGATAAAATATCGTTTGACGCCACCAAATCCGGGGCAGACATAGACGACAATGGTAAGATATACACGGAGTATGTTCAATTGCATCTCAAGGCAATGGGATATACTGGGGTTGATGATATAGTGTCCAACTTATTCAGGAACAATGTTCGATGTACCACATCAGAATTTTGTGAACAATTGAAATCGCTTTCAGAACATGGTATATATGACCAACATATAAAAACGATGGTCGATAATATCAATGCTCCGGGATTTTATGCTCCTAAGCCGATTGAATAGCGTTTGACGATGCACTTGTCGCATTTATTGCGGCAGTGACAGCAGATGTAGTCACCACACCAGTATTTTTGATTGATAAAGTGACAGGTTGCTTTGTCACTGCTGCCTTTGATATTGCTGACTGCAACAGATTTGTTCTTACAGCATTGCGTATTATCTCCGTTCTGGTCTGAGCCTCAGTGAGTGATGATTGACACCTCGATGTCGATGTATTTGTGCCCAATACTATAGCACCTTCTGTTTTCGTAACAGGAACCGTATTAGGCGGTGTCATGTTCGGTGTACGCAACTGGGTATTATTTTGTATGGTCGCTATCCTATTAGGGTCAACATTGTTGAATTTCGGGTTATATTTGGCATTCAACGCTTGCATGGCCTGATTGGTCTGTGTTCCACTGTCCGTATTGTTATCTTTTACAGCGGCTTCGGCAGATGATATATCCGGCACCAATATTATCATACCTGCTTGTATTGTAAGTGGGTTAGATATACCATTTATAGAACACAGTATATCCAGATAACTCTCATCACCCATGACTACCTTGGCCAGATATGCTGGTCTGCCCTCAAATTCATCAGTTACGACGATGGGCTTGACTATTT
>OUMT01000012.1_pt1 | contig 20375 bp, 39 predicted proteins | sample 1691051 | NCBI WGS metagenome assembly OUMT01 (sample SAMEA3914864, study PRJEB12502) | metagenome | biome: forest; material: soil | place: USA | collected 2012-03-12 | depth 0.3 m | reverse complement strand
TCATTGGAGAGTTATAGACATTCTAAATTAATATGAATCAGGAACTAGTAAACAAATTGATAGCTCGCTATCACCGGGCGATATTTTGGGTTAATATCATCCCATCCCTTTGGATGTGTCATGAAATGTTGTACTATATGAAAGTACACAAGGGTGTTTGTTATTGCGCTTACAAGGCGTATGATAAAGACATATATCATGATTCGTTTATTAATAGCTTATTTGCGAGCAGAACGTTACACTGGTACCCTACTCCGGGGTCTGCCGAGACAAAGGCCCAGATAATAGAGCGGCTCCAATATCGGATAGATAAACTCAAAACCTTCGGTAAATAGATGGCTTATATCGAAAGAAGAACGGATTGTGAATCATTTGAATCAAAAGAATATCCAGACCACAACACCTGCTCTTTCTGCCAGACTGATGGACATTATTTATGCTCCGGTTGTAGACATATAGCACCATTTGAATATATGGATGAAAGCGATAACAGAATGAGATATTATCCGAAGCAAGAGAAACAGAAAATCATTGAAGATAATAAACACGAATAATATGTTACGAATAACTTTCAAAAACGGCAGCATATCAGATGGATTTGATATAGCCATCAAAAATATGGCCTCTATGAGAATAGGCATAGAGAGTAAAGATATATGGGACCAACATATTTCACATGCATGCAAAGTTGTGTTGGGTCGTGTGGACAAAGAAGAGTTTTATCAGGTGCATGTTTATGATATAAATGATGTAGTCTCTGTTAAGGAAATACAAAAACGAACTATGTCGGTAGATGGCGTTACAGTATCTGTGGACCGCAGAGCTGGGGAAGGCCGTATTGTAATGTCTGTAAATATGAAGACAGAACAAATAAAGCACATAAATGAAGACGAAATTGGTACGTTGTCACAGGATGAATGGAATGAGATAGTCCATTATACCATGTTGTGGCTCAAGAAAAACCAATTAGCGAGGAAAATTGAACTGATAGGCTAATCACAAAAACTATGAAAGGACTTACACCACAAGAATTTGCTGCTATAACAGAATTCGTCCAGAAACACCATAAGTTCGGTTATGTCAGGGAAGAGGACGCGCTTCCAGCTTTTCCACATGGGCTTAATATCAAGTATATTGATAGCACTTATGATACACGCGATGGTGTCTACTGGGTCGTAACGCTCCGGCAGGGTTCCATGGGTCTAAGGTTTTCAGCTAACCATTTCGTATTGGACAGCCGACCAGCTGATTGGCCATATGATAGTTTATATGAATGGATTGTGGCATACCTGACTGGTGAATGGTCCAATGAAGAAGAGGAAAAGAAGATGTGGGTTGACCATAGACCAAAAGAACTTACAGAGCCAAAAACTGACACCGGCCACCGTAAAGAAAACAAGTTCCAAATAGGTTCATATAAACGACATAAAAAGTGAAACTCCAAAGATTGTAGGGTGGGATTCACGGTCAGGATTTTCTCTTTGTTACCTGACTTACTACCCACCCTGTAATTTTGTAATACGAAATTATTATGAGCGAAAGCACACAACCAGCAGGGCCATCAAAAACCTTTATAGGTGAATTAACATTTAATGAAGTTGAGAAGATTCGCCAGAGGCTGAATCAATCTGGGTTACCGGAAAATGTAGTGATTGTGGCTGGCCATGAGGTCATCAAGAACATCGGGCTGAAAACAACATACACAATCAAGATGCGTGATGGCCTGTCAATATCTATCTCTGTCTAAAGAAACAATACCATATGCTTGCTGAGGCCTAGATACCGGTCGATATGCCTGAGTTAAAGGAAAATATCACGGAGAGCCAAGAAGATGCATCCAGAAATCCGCATATATTACTGTTTTTATTTCCTTTTCTTTCTCCTTTTTGGTCTAATATATATCACCTCACCAGATTGAAGGTCTGTGGGTATGGATACCACACCATCTTGGTCGGTCTGTAAAGGTAGAGCATTCAGGGGTTCATCACCAAATGAGCATTTCCGTTTTTCTATCCCATCATGGACTTCGATATCGACATACAATTTGCCGGTTGTTTCTGGTGTTTTATCATTTGTATCCATATGGCTTATTTCATGATGATATATGAAGTAGCTACCAACAGTAACACAATTTTCATACTCCACCATGTAATAAAATTGACTGTTACATATATCACATTATCATAGTAGGAAAAGTTGCAAACCGCCTATGAAACACATAGATTTATATGAAGTGTGTGGCTGGTGACTTACCTTTGCAAATACCCACTATTTCACAACAACTTAAAACCATTATGAATGAAGAAAAAAATTTCTATGGATGATGTTCCAATGGAACACTTATCACACATCACCAAATTTACAGCCGGTGCTCGCATTGAAGATATAAAAATGTACCAGTCTTTTGATGAATTCGGCAATAAAACTATCACGTTCTCGCCAAAGGAGAATACGATGATTTCAGTAACATTAACAAACAGACCATAAGTAATGAAGAAGAAGACAACAGCGATAAAAGCGTTGGATATGATAAGCCAAATGACTGAAAACATATTACCCGGTAATTCAAATCCGGATGCCATCGCGAGGGCGATGAATGGACACTCCGGATTGGCACCAAAAAAGAAATTCCAATTTGGTGATATGATACCCGGTGCAACCGATGGTGCAACCGTCATACGAACAGACCGACTCATAGAGCAGTATATCCATACCGAAGAGGGAGACAACCACCTCAGAAAGCTTAAATGGGCCGAAAGTTCTATACAGGAACTACAGGTCATGGTCATGACATCTGGTGGTGGGTGGTATGGTTCAACTGTTTCGGGAGTGAATAAAAGTTTAAAAACATCTGGCATCATAAGAATGACCGATTGCATGATTACTGGAACTCTGGCACAGGTAACATACACATGTGGTATATTTTACAAGAATCCAAGAAAGCTCATAGAAGGGCATTTGGACTGGCTTGCGAATAATAGTAGAATTGAAGCATATGAATTCACCGGTATGGGTACCGACCCATATTTCAAAAACATAAACCAACGCCAATATATCTACCAAATCAAATCGGCATTAGATGCCCGGCTGTTCAATCTGAATATGGGAGTACACAAGCCGAGCGGATTTGACATTTTTATAAAACGCCACAAATAATGAGTGTTCGGTGGTTAATATATGACGACGTTTACAAATTCAAGCTCTTGTATGTGGATGATAAACCACAGCACGTATCTGCAGGTCATTATGCGGTGATGGAGGTTAATGATATAGAGACCGGGGACAGGATTTATGGACCATGGTTCGAACGAGAAGATAAGACAGTAAAATGTAAATTATGCTTCTTACAGGACCACACCGACCACAGGGATTTGGACAGCAGTGTACATGAAGGATTCACAATAGGGAACGGCAAGGCCATGTATTTCATGTACACATGGCATAAATCTGGAAATGCTAGTGTCTTTCCAATCAATGGCAATGGCCGTAGATATGTTCGTGGCGATGTTGAAATAACTATTCATTTTAAATAAAAGAATTATGACCCCCATCAATTTTGCTGGTGATTTGCGCTTCGTTGGTGCTCACAAAGCAAATATACGAAATGAACAAAATACACAGGTCCGGGAAAGAACTAACCTTCTACGACAGTTTGTCTCTGGCCTTCACATTAGTCATCGTGATTGTACTGATTGTATTGATGAATGGTGGATTGACCATTAACATATACCAACATTAGATATTACCGATATCTACATTAGTTGGATAAACCGCATGAATATGTATAATAGAGGGTTCTTATTTTTGGCAGCACATCATATCATGTCGACCTTCCGAGAGCCGGATGGAGAAGAGACCGAAAAAGAGATGGTATTCGAGTTTAAGGCACGACCACCAGTAGAGTTATATAAATATCCATCGGGTATTGGTAAGTCGCCAAAGCATCACAATGCGAAAGCTTTACCGGGGAACAGGAAGGTGAAACGGGTTATTGCTAGAAAAAGTAGAAAAAGGAATCGTCACCGAAGACATTGAGAGATGGATTTTTAAGTCATCGGAAATATCTATCAAAACCCGGAATTACTATAACATATACCGTTTCTCCAATACCTTCCTCTTATTTACTAGTCTAAACAACCAAATTGTATGTCAAAAATACACTATCTGAAATGTGACCATTGTGACCGACAAGAAATTGATGATGATTCAACACCAAACTGGCTGATTATAGAAAATCGTTCCGTAAATGAAACGGTATGTTTTGATATTTGTTCCTTGGAATGTCTATTTGGATTTTATGAATCCGGGAAAATGATTTCATCCATGATGCCAGTTGTGTTGAGGAAGTCATTCTTAGACAATGCCACACAAGACTATAGAAAACTCACAGATAAAATAGTGAGTATGGAGAAAGAGAACGATGAATTGCATAAATCACTTGAGGAAGCCAAATCAAAGAATAAACCATCAAATAGCAGCGCCACACCAGAAACACCACTGGACGGTAAAAAGAAAAAAAGATATCGCCATGTGTTTTCTCCAGAGGAGGAAGCCTTGATTGGTGGTACTGCCAGTCAGGAGCAGTGCGTTGCTCTGTTTTATAGGAAATGGCCAAATTCCAAGGCCGACAAGAAAAGACTGCTGGCCAAATGGGTCAGAATACATGAAGGACCAAAGGGTCTGACCATGAATGAAAAGATAGAATTTACCAGTCTGGAAGTCAACAGTGAGCCAATGAATACGGGGAGAAAGAAGCATGACACAGAAAAACCAGAGGAACCTAAAATACAGGAACCTAAGGGCATAATAAAGAGGTTCATGTATACCGCATCAGATACTCAGCCTTGGTTGGAGAGATTCATGACCGGTAATCTAGTTAAATCCGATTCTTGTATGGATAAAATGAAGGATGCGTGGTTGCATGAAAAACATACTTCATTATCCAGTGAACTATCGGAACAACACATGTCACAAATCCCTGATGGCGCATTCCTACGTTACGATAATTATTATGATTTATGGGTTAATGCAACATCAGTAGCATCTTTGAAATCTCTAGTTATAGGAAACGGGAATATCGAACTCCTGATGGAGTGCGAATAGATAAACCATCATGTCCTCACAGCAGCCTCGTAAGAAGATAAAGCCATGGGTGGCTATTATCATAATGAAGCATTGTCGTTCAATCACCGACATGCAGAGGAGTGTACTTGTCCGAAGAGTGTCTGGCTTGCTTGACGAGAAGGAATATTTACAGATTGCTGAAATTGCTGGGGGCGAGGTGCTTGAACAGATAATCAGGAAGTATGAGGATGATGGGCAATCGGTTACCCACCTGAAACGTGCATTGGATAGGTTCAAAACAATACACGTTTCCCGCAAAGCTATTGAAAAAACCCAGAATTTACGGGAACGCGACATCATAAAGTTTACGAACAAGGAAGAGACCACTGTTGCTCCTGACCTGTACATATCGCCTCTTGAAAGAAATGTTATACATGTTGTACAGCCGGAACAGCCGGATGATGCATATAAGACATTCCGTGTCCGTATACCAATAGAAGGCGGCAAATTGGTTAGATACACAGTAGATACTGGACTTCATGGTAGAGTTCTAATAAGGTTCTATTTCCGTTCAACTGGGGCCATCCAGACCATTCGCACGGAAATTTTCCACAAATATATAGAAACAGAGATTGATAAAAAGACCGGTGAATTGATACTGAAATATACCATATAATAAAACTCCTTACCATCATCATAATTACTAATATAATAAATGATTGTATGGGCAGCAAAATCGTTTATATAGATAGCGATGGCAAAGCATGGAATACTACGGGGATAAGATGTAGAGGTAATATAGAGAAATTATTGGCCAAAAATAAAAAGATAGTTGTAGACTGGTGCATAAAGAATCGTGTACTGTGTAAGAACATAAACAAATATAAGGTCAAATTGGTCGGCGATGGTAACGAGCTATATGTCTTTCCTGCAATAAAGAGAGTTATGAAACACATCAATAATAAAACCAAGTACGGACACATCGACGGGTCCATCACAGCCTTTCTGGATAAATTCTTTAACATAAATAAGTCATAATGAGCAAATCTTTATGGTGCAGATTGGGAATTCATGATTTTGATGAAGTTGGTACACAGACTGCCACAAATGCAACTAATTCAGAAGGGTCCCCGGTAACCAGATTGATTTATAGGTGTATGTCTCCGGGTTGTACAGAAGAAAGAGCGTCACCACCATTGTTATACGGAATTTTCGGCATAAGCAAATTAAACTGGGACGACACAATCTATAATAGCGAGTATACCAACAAAACAAGAGATGAGGCCAAATAATGGCCATGAAATAAGTATGGAATCAATGGAAATAACACGCGAGGAACTGGCATGGATTGGCGGTTCCCTGACACCAGACAATGTAAAAATAGCCAATGCTCTCATAAAAATCAAGAGAGCATGTGATGACCCGTCATTAGATGACCCGGATGTGGTGCTAAAGGTCAAGGATATCCTGAATACTAATATGAGTATACCTAGACCTAGACCCAAGAGGCGATAATTCATTGTGAGTAGTATACTCATGTATTAATTTTGCTGCATGAAGATGCAATTCGCACATATAATCCTAAAATCAGGTATCCTCATTGAATTCACGGGGAAATTGCATAGCACTTCGAACGATGAAGAATATGTGTTTACATCTAATCAGCGGTGTTCTGCTTACATAAATGGTACAAAGGTTAGTATTACCCATATAAAGAAATCAGAGGTCGCTGCATGTAATGATATGTATGAACACGATGATACCAACAAATAGGGACAAAATCAGACGGCGATTTAAGACCAGACGCGTCAGGAGTTATTTTCTGAACAAGTTTGATAAAAGCTGGCGGGGCAAAGCGGAAACGATATTAACTGCCATCATCAGAGATTCGGTATTAATCAATAGACATAATCTTGGGTCTACCAAGCTGCGTACACCAAAAGCCGTCCACACTCCAGCCGGGTATCCATGTGTCCGCCACACACTGTTCATACCAGACCTAATTGGAGAGCCTTTCATGCCACTACACAGCATCCCGGCTGAAAATTTCATCAAGCCCCATGGGATGTCAACCACTGGCCGATACAATCAGATATCGGAACAAGCAATACGCAAACTCATATTGGAAAATGAATTACCACCAATAACAATTGAACCATATGATAATCACAGCGAGCAACAGAGATGATTTACAGGACAAGATAATCAAAAAGGTCGATGATTTCTTGAAACCCAAAATTATCATCATACAGGACGATAGCATGACCAGCATGGATGACAGGCAAATCAAATATTTCAAGCCATCAGACGTGCGGGACGTGCTACAAATGGTCTTCGATGACACATATGACTCAGCCAAGACCATGGATGATGAATGGATGGTGTTTGATGAAAATAATATGCCCGATAGAATACACCAGCGATTTATCTGCCAAAAGCAAAACGGGATAGTAGTTGAATTGGAGTGGAGACAGTATGAAAATGATAAAGAAAAATTTGGCTTTTTCTACCGGGATATTGACCAAACGGCTCAGATATTGTTTTATAGGCCCCTACCAAGAGCTAGGACGATGAGACAATAGTAATTTATTGTGGTGTACTACACCATATCATATCTTTGTGGAATGAACAACACACGACAATTCTTTGATGCCTACAGGCATATCGCCAGATTGACCAGCAGTGAGGCTGTTATAAACCTGATGTTTCCGGGAGAGCCAGATAGTATGAAGGAACATTTCATGAGGAAATGGGAAGAAGCAAAAGGTAACCTCTATGTTTTTTATTTCATGTTGGACTTACCGAACCAGAAGAAGGTAGAGGAGACCATGGAGAACGTCGCGTGGGGCATAACCAATGTTGTGTATAACGAAGACAATTTACCGGCGAAAGGTCAAAAAGTTAAAGTTTCACATGGCGGCGAAGTGTGGTATGATGCATATTTTACTACCTACAATTCGAAAGGCAAGAGACAATTTGGTGTGGTATTGGAAGAAGCACACCTCAATTATGTTTACGCTTATACATCTTATTTTGAACATATGCGCAAACCTCTTGATAACTAAACACGATTATAAATTTGTCCTAATATTTAAAATATTCAACCGATGTTTATTTGTGAGTGGTGTATAGATGAAAAATTCCAAGGTGCATCCGGTATTGTGGCCCCACAGTCATATGGAAGATGTGAATCATGTGGACACACAATTGATTGTTTTCTTATAAACTCCGACAGACTTGTACCGAAAATCAAGTACCCTGAGAGTGAGAAGCTGGTCAATGCTCAATCAGATAGTTTGGCCATAAGCGCATTTCTCGATTTCCTTGAGCGTAGTGGCATCGTACTGTGTACTTATGATGTAAACCACTATGACGGTAAATTCCCTAAGAAGCTTAATATTGACAAAAACTCTTTCATATTCAAATTCTTCGGCATAGATGAAAAAGTCGTGGAACTTGAGAAGGAACAGATGTTGATGGAGCAAAGGATAATGGATAGCGTTGGTCGCAAGTGGGATGCATATGGCGATGTTGGTCGTAGGAAAATGCATAGAGAGGCCATGGGCATAGAATATCCGTTTAAACATGCCGTGAGCGAATGGGGTGATATGTCAATGAATGACAGGCTAAGAATATCGAAATATTATACTACTAACAAATAAGGAGAGGAAAATAATCACTGTGTTCCACGGATAAGGGCCAACCGGTGAGAAAATTAGACAACACATCATGATGGTAAATAGTGAGCACATCGATATAATGAAACAGACAGGGCTGGAACCATCAATTTGCTCCTGCACAAAATGTGTGGATATGTGTAAGCATACTCCGTGCATTGGTACTCCCCAAGACATATTAACGCTCATAAATAATGGCCACGCATCGTCGTTATCAAACACCATCTGGGCAGCAGGGTTATTGAACGGGATTCCACCAATCGACATGGTACAATTGACGGCAACCGGCGACGGTTGCATAATGTTCGATAAATTGACTGGCTATTGTAAATTACATGATGCTGGTATAAAACCGATAGAAGGTATATTGGCCAGCTGCGATATGGCGTTGCACATCCGAAATCAGATTCAACTGAGAAAACCATCTGCGGCTGTTGCTGTGGCCAAATCTTGGATTAATCCGGCCAATACGAGAACTATCAGATTAATAGAAAGAGCTATGAAATTAGTAAAATCAACCAAATTATAAATTGTCGACACCATTGGCACTTGATATAGAAGAATAAACCATGAAGTCATCAAAGAATATAAGGAAGACCACAAAACAGAAACGGCATGATTTCCTGCTGGAGAAGTTAGTAGAGGCACGCAAATCAAGAAGAAAATCCTATGGCCTGAGATTGTTAACAGAAATCAAAAACCTGTTCATATAATGGCAAAGCGAAAACAGAGAATTACAGACACGGTGGCCGAATTGCATAATGGCGGTGGTTTGGCAACAATTGCGATATTCTTAGGTGGTGGTGAGGCAGCTGCCAATTATTATGAGAATAGAGGCCAGAGAGAGCTTGAAAATTCAAAGGAGCTTCCGACCAAGATAGGCGGTCATGGTGGCCCAGACCATGTAGAGGTATATGCGAAGATGGGCATACAAGTGCTCCGGGAGAAATCAGGTGATGCCATGTTCTGCGAAGCGGTGCTGCCCCAAGGATGGAAAGTGGAACGCACAGACCATTACATGTGGTCCCATCTCCTTGACGACAAGGGCTGCAAGCGTGCACAAATCTTCTATAAGGCTGACCCATGGGACCGCGATGCGTTCTTGAGCCTAAACAGGCGGTTCAATATCGATTTTCACCAATATCTACCGGAGGACAAGAAGTATATAAAGAAGACGATAATGGTAGAGGAGCCGGTACCCGGCCAGCTATGTGGGGATAGTGATAGATGGTATGATGTCAGACATCCTGACGGCTATTATCGGGAGTATAGGAAGAGATCTATCAGAATGGTTCCCAAGGAGGTCACGGAAAACAGATATGCTAACATATATGAGGAGACAAAGGTCACTCCTTACTGGACCGAGGTGAAAGACCATGACGGCAAGGTTCTCTTCACCACCAAGAAGAAGTATTTCAAGACGCCATATCCTGTCATACACAAAGTAAATAAGCGCGACACATGGACGGAAGGGGAACAAGCAGCTCATTATGAATGGTGGAAGCAACATGAGGAGTTCGAGGAATTACAGCGGAGTATAGGCAGATTGTGGCTTGACCAACATTATCCAAACTGGCAGGACTTTCACGCTTATTGGAATATAGAAATATCTAAATAATTCTAACGTTTAATCACACAACTATGTTACACCAGTCTAACATCACAAATCCACAAGCAAGAGTGAGCGGTGAAAGAGCACGCCACAATAATGTATTGATAATAGCAAACCCACACCCACCGGGTTCTGATGATTTCAAGGAATGGGAATCGGGATGGAATGATGCGGATAGCGCCTTGAACAAAAAGCACAATTCGTCATCGGAGATGGAAACGCATTCTAAGCTATTCTCATAGGTTCATCTACATCCGGCCAACTGGTGGGTACACCGATTCCAGCATCATTTGTAATGATGGTTAACTTGGGTTTATCTGTGCATATAAAACGCTCTTTGTACCCCTCAATATCAATGATTTTCCCATATAATGATGGATATGATTCGGGAAAGCCTCTCTTGAATTCTCGTTCTATATTATGATATTTGGTGCATGGATGACAGGTGCCACCACAGGGATGGTATTCAATATGGTCGTCCTCTCCTATTACTCTGGGCATTTCACATGACCATAGATATCGTCTATACTTTCCCGGTAAATCTGTAAGTATATCAACCTTGCTGTATTTTGTCAAAGGAAACGCGAGTGGAACCTGTTTGCTCCCCATCATTGCTAAACCATGGAAAGTCCGGTACAGTATCTTGATTTCATCCAGATAACTTATCGCACAATCATTCATGACATAACCTATCTGAAATTCATCAATGTCACAGTTTTGGACAAATTGTAATGCATATACCCACATTGGTGCCTGTACAAGAGCCGTGGTATAGCTGAATTCATCGATATTCAGCTTCATGATTGTCCGTATGGATTTTATGGATTCACCATATGCCTCACGAAACAGTTCTATTTGTTTATCTATATTGTATAATTCAGCTTTGGTCTTGGTGTCATTGTTTGATAGCCGAACATAAAATGGCTGGACAACATTACCCTCTTTCAGATTTTTGTATACAAGAAATGTAGAATCTAGTCCTGAGGTATAGAGTACCCCGATGTGTTTTGGTTTAGCACTGTTCATGAACCAATTTGCATTTATAAATGATATGAAAATTAACAGTTTCTATGCCATTGTAGTTGAACCCACGCGATATACCAGTAACCACGAACTGGTGCCTCATAGTCTCTCCATCAACGTTCATGTATTTCATCATCAACGTGTCAATCTTGAAATTCTTGTCATTGTATATCTTCCAGAGTTCTATTTTCGGACAATATATCACTTCCACTTCCCATTTTTCCTCACCAATCTCTCTGGCCTTGAATGATAGGATGGACGAATTCAATATATCAACATATGGATGTGTAATATCTAACTCCATCATCACGGAGTCACGGGATATTATATGAGACAATAATACCTTCGTTATTCTGCTGTCGCCGATGTCGTCCATTTAATGCCTATCTTTAGTATAGTGAAAGATGTATATGTATGGTCGTTTTCACTGAAATCCATGTTATCGGCCCCGGATTTTGTGAATGCTGTGTACGCTTGAAACATGAACTCTGACGATGGACATTCACTGCGCCTCTTCATCATTCTGCTTTGTAGGAGAGACAGGTCTTTCCTCACTTTACCGATATTCGGCAGAATGTGATGTTGGTGGTCATCATAGACGACATTAAGTTTATGTTTATCTATATCTTTAGCAGGTATAGCCACAACATCACCATCCTTCATAAACTTTATGGCCTCTTCCCGATTGTAAAGACCGGCATCCTCGATGCGCCACGTATATCCGCGACCTTCTGGCTTCCAGAAGCAGATGAAGCCATCAAACTTGCCAGTCCATTTATATGTTAAAATGTAATACTTCATAACAAAACTGATTGCCGGTTTATATAGCCGAGATGATGCCGGTGAGTATATTTACTTATAAGTCGAGAGGACCCAAGCGGTCCTCTCGATGATTATGATTGGATTATGATAGCTTAGTTAGTGCACATATCCATGAGCAGGTTAAAGGCTTTCTGCTCTGTCCTCGCCCCGTTACCAAACCAGATTGATTTCAACTTGCTGTCTTGGCTCTTAGTAGGACGATTGTGGTCGAGCACATGGGTAACACCATTATAGAGACCGAATGCTGTACCCTTTGATGATTTTAGGTCTGCACCGGGGCCTATTTCAAATGCTTCGAGGATGTTGGCACGAATTTTGTCACCGTTAGTGGTCACCAGCGTACCCTCGTTCTTGGGATAAAGCATGTCGAGGAACTGGATGATGAACTTGGTATCCACCTTCTTGCGCTGGAGAATTGTGTAAGCTTCTTTCAGAGCCTCAGTGCCAATGTTGCGCATTCCGAGAACTTCGTGGGCTTTTTTCATGTTTTCTATCACATTGGTTGTATGGCGTATTGTCACTTTTGTCTGCATACCACGCAGTCCAGCTTGTAACGTATTCCAACAGACCGTGCGGATACCTGTGAGACCGGCAATAGCACTTGATTTGCCATCATGTGACGTGCAGAGCAGCACATACATTGTAATTTCATCGCCACCTTTCATCACAATCTGTTCCGGCATCTTGGCGAGAAGCCAGATATATTTACCATTGAAGATAACGCCACCAGTCTCATAAATGGCCTCATTGCGTTCGATAATGGGGTCAAAAAATTGGAACATGTCAGCATTTTGCAAGATTGTATAATCGGAACCGACTGAACCAATAGGAGCAAGAGTATCAGTGCGATAGGTGGTGAACTGACCGGGGAATTTGTGGGTCTTTCCGTCAACGATGAAACCGGATTGTGCTTTGGCAACCGTAAAATCAAGGTTGGCTAGTTTGATTGCTTCGGCTGCATTTGCAGCGTGCTCGATTTTATTGCCCAAGCCATGCCAAGGAACTTCCCCTACATAAAACATTGATGCTTTGCCGTTTTTCATTTCTAATTCGTGTGCCATAATTATTGATTTTAGTGTTTTTAATTGTTTTGTAATACAAAGGTACGGAAAGCTTCTCGAACCGGCAATAAATTCCCCTATTTACCATATCAACCGGGTGACCGCTAGATATATACCAGTTTATATGACCGGCATTCAAGATTTATATCGTGCTTTATCATCACAGAAGTTTGTACTGGATAATGAGAAGCATATACAGTCACAAATAGAGAAGTTTCTTATAAGTGCCGATATAAAACATAACAGGGAGTTTGTACTGAGTAAAGGCAACATAATAGATTTTATGGTCGGAGACATCGGCATAGAGGTAAAGCTCAAATGTTCCAAGCGCCATATATTCAGGCAATGCACCAGATACATGGAGCATGATGCGATAAAGTCATTATTGCTTGTATCGGCCACTTTCATGGGATTGCCGGAAGAAATAAATGGTAAACCTATATACATTCTTAGTTTAACGAAATCTTGGTTATAAATGACTACGTACGGTAGTATCAAATTCAGCAATGATGAATGGATGATAGATGATATTCAGCCACATGTTGTTATAAAGCTCAAATCCATATTTTCCGGGATACCGAGAACGAAGGTCGCACCATTCAAGTTTGATAATACTCCAGAAATTTGTCACGACCTTATATGGTTCATGAGCCGATACCCTCTGATTATCAGCAACGAGGATATAAAGAGAATAGAAAGTGGTAGACAAATCCATGTCAGTGTTATGAATGACATGGAGAAAATTTTGGTGCCAGATTACACACCAAAAGAAATAACTCTCAAAGAAGGTAAGACAGCAAGGTCATATCAATTGGTGGCCAAGGAGATGCACGCCAAAGTAAAACGATATTTGCTTGGCGACGAAATGGGACTTGGCAAATCTCTTAGCGCAATATTATGTTGTATGAATGATGGTGCGTTGCCAGCTGCGATAGTCGTACAGTCACATATAACGAGACAATGGAAAGAGGCCATAGAAGAATTCACAAATCTAAAAGTTCATATAATAAAATCAACGAAGATATACAATGTACCAACTGCCGATGTTTATATCTTCTCATATCACAAATTAAGTGGGTGGGTGGATGTATTCAAAAGTTCACCATGGTGTTCATGTGCTTTCGATGAGGTGCAGGAACTCAGGAGACCAGAATCACAAAAATATCATGCTGCCAAGGTGTTATCGGATTCTGTGGATTATTGTATAGGTTTATCCGGTACCCCGATTATTAATTATGGTAATGAGATTCATAGCATCATGAATATCATAAAACCAAACTCGTTAGGTAAGGAAGAAGATTTCATGAGGGAATGGACAACAAACGGCAAGGTTGTTAAAGACCCCAAGGCATTGGGTAGCTATCTCAGGGATAATTATTTGATGCTACGTAGAACGAGAAAAGATGTTGGCCGGGAGCTACCACCAATCAACAAAATCATCCACACCATTGATTATGACCACGCACAAGCTGAAAAAGCTGCCGATATAGCCAGAGTGTTGGCCATCAAAGCCACCACCGGTTCATTTATAGAACGAGGTCAGGCATCGAGGGAACTTGATGCTTTCGCGAGGCACCAGACAGGTGTAGCCAAAGCAGCATATATTGCCGAGTTTGTGAAAATACTACTGGACAACGATGAACCTGTGCTATTGGGTCTCTGGCACAGAGATGTGTACGATACCATAGCAAAGGAATTAAAAGATTATAATCCGGTGTTTTATTCTGGAGAGGAGACACAAAAACAAAAAGACGAATCAAAAGCTGCATTCATTAGTGGCAAATCTAAGCTGCTTGTGATGTCCATAAGGAGCGGTGTTGGTATAGATGGTTTACAGAACGTATGTAATACAGTAGTCATTGGGGAGCTGGATTATAGTGGCCAGATAATGAATCAATTTATCACGCGTGTGGACCGTGATGGCCAGCCACAACAAGTAACAGTATTTTATCTTGTTTGCGACGATGGTAGTGACCCGGTTCTTATGGACATAGTTGGCCTAAAAAATTCACAGTCACATGGTATAATTGACCCATTGTTAGCCACACCGGAACAATATTCCGATGAGAGCCGAGCCAAATTGCTTGCCGATTATTATCTAAAGAAAAGGAGCATCGATTCATAAATACAAAAAGAGCGTACAATAGTGTACGCTCTTTTCATGAATCAACGTTTTGCCCGGTTGTTTTACTCCTGTTCTTCTTCGTTAATGGCTTCATCCAAGGCTTCATTTACCGCCTCGGCAGGTTCATCACCATTGGTCTCGCCAGCAGGTTCATCACCACTGGTCTCCTCGGTAGTTTCTTCTGCATCAGCCATTTCTTCTGGAGCGATATCAGATGTTTCAGCAGCAGGAGCCTGTGCTGTTATGGCAGTTTCTTCACCGCCAGTGGTTTCAGATGCGCTTGCCTGTGTAGACGGCATTGTAAATGCCAGTGCCATGAGCGCCAAAAATAGCAACTTTTTCATTGCGTGTTATGTTCTGCGGGTATTAACCCATGAACCTTTCGGTTCAATTTATACACCCGAACTTAGGTGTTTAGTCTTTAATTAGTTTTATCTATCAAATTATGATAAGCTCGTAATGCTTCATGTTTATTGGTATCACCACAATCCAAAGCTTCAAACATCTGTCTCGATAATGTGGTTATTCAATTACGAGTGTACATTCTTTTTCACCATCTACGAATGTCTGTAACATTGTCTGCATATCAGCCGGTGACAGCGCATTATTCAAACAATACACATGGCCACCTATCCCGGTCGTGGAACTGCCACCACCAAATGATATATGGTTTTCTTCGAACAGGCTGATAAGCTTTTCATAAATTTCCCCTGAGCGCTTCATCGAAAGCTCCTTGGCAAATTCTATGGAGAACTCTAATTCGCTCACATCATCCAATGGCACACTGATTATTTTGATGCCTTGTGCTGCTATTGCCGCGATATATTTGTCTACCTCTATGGTAGAGTTACCTATCAAGTACACATGGGCATTGCGTGCCAATGTAGCCATAGAGGTATGGGCATCGCCTTGATACGTTGGTGAGGCATAATATGATGTACAAAATTTGAACAGTGGTCGCGAGAAATCTAGCATTTCAGTGTCCTGACCTAGCTGCTCTGCCTGACTGCTCACAGGCATGGTATGTATGAGAATACCCTGTAACGTTCCGTACCTGTCGGCAATTTGTCTAATCCTCGTCTTGAGCCTATTTCTGATTTCCACATCCGTGTGGTCAAACAACAACACAACTTTCTTCCTCTCATGCGCCATAACCGCCGTGGCTGAGAATCCTTTCTTTTCCATAATGCAAAGATACGTATGGTACTTATATTATAAAATAAACTTATTCAGTTACTCCACTACCCCTCGTCCTATCTTATAGCCTTTACTTCTCCGTAATTTATTATCTATAACAACCTCCGACTGATATAGTGAATTTGAGAAGTTCAGTTTAGTTTGTATCTCAGTTTCGAGTGCCGGGACACGTGAATCAATGATGATCATATCTGTATCAAAGACCAGAATATGCTGGTCTGAGTTGAGTGGTGAATTTATGATTTCATGCATCTTATCGAAGTAATTCGCATTGAAATACCCCTCTAAGTCGCCGAAGAACTGGTAAGTCGGGTTGTTGCCTACGATGTTACCATAAACGGAGTTCAAGTAATACTTGGCACTGTGATAAAGCTCCGGGTCCTTCACTTTGATTGTCTCCATGCTATTTGAGCACGCAACAAAGAATTCATCGATACCATCATGACCAAATGATAATTTATTGGATGTGATACCGTCGAATATTAGACGTGAAAATATACGTGAAAAGGATATTATGTTGCATTTTTGGAATACACCCTGTTTATCAACTTTATAGAACAGATTGAACTTGGGTGTACCGCTGAATTTTGGTAAAGTACAATCACTGAACATACCGGATAATTCTGCGAGTATGAATTTGTGAGGTGCACGTATGTTGTCAAGAGGCATCCTCTGTAATATGCTGATTACGTTTGTGTAGTTCATTATAATATTATGATATCTGTGTATCTGGAGTGCTCTGTTTAATTAACCCCAAGTGTTCTTCTCGAACTCATCACTTGGGTTACATGGATTATTTTCGATAATCAACATACCCTTGAGGCCACCCAATATAGGTTGTTCTATGAACAGATTGTTACTCAGATAGCAATCACCACCTATTGCCACACCAGATGGTATAGAGCGTAATGTGTTATCAGACAATCTCACATCCTTACCCACCCTCTTAGCTAATTGTGAACAATTGATGAGGCCGCAATTTGTCGCATCATAATCACCACCAACATTCATAGGCCCAAAGTCGAGCGTGGTGATATCTTTATTGCCGCCGCATATAAAATCGCGAGCAATGGTTAATGGACAATGAACCAGACTTCTCAATTTATTATTTGATACATTAAAATTACCGCCGACTCTAACCGGCATATTTAACAGTGATATAAGGAACATCCTTGACAACACTAAGTCACCAGCAGCTTCTAATATCTTGAAAGGAAAAATACCAAGATTATCCACAATCGCCTTTTTCAGAGATTTACACACTTTAGAGTCGAATATCGCATCAGACCTGAAAACGACACATAAGTCCTTGCTGATGGTATAATCTTCTATTCCAGCTTCATCTATCAGAAGCCTGATGGTATCGTGGGTCATTTTCATAATTCAAACATTGGTGCCGATAATAACTCTGCTCTTAATTCATTTTCCACACGCTCCATTGTGAGTCGTATGGCTTTCGAACTATTGTCAATGCATATGTATTGCCTATCTTCTCGTATACATGATACTGCGACTGTTCCGGAACCGCACATCGGGTCCAGCACTATATCACCCGGATTGGTATAGGTTTTTATGCAGTAATCAATCAGTCTTATAGGTTTCTGCGTCGGGTATATGCGTTTGCTCCCAGTAATGTCCGGGAAATTCAACACTGTACGCGGGTATTTACCGCTGTCGTCCATCACCGGGTTGTATGTGCATTGATGTTTATAAAACACCAATAATTCCTCGTGGCTCCTCAGTGGTTGTTTGTTTGCGTTCAGGTGTCCTATGGTTCTCCCCTTCTCCCATATTAGGGAATATTTGTAATTCTTGCGGTTTGCATTTATTAGGTCTGCAGAAAATATACCAAATGATATGATAACAATAACACCATTTGGTTTGATAATTCTGTTGAACTCGCGGAACATTCTTTCTGCATCAAATCCCATGGAACACCTGTTGAGTATTCGGCCCATTTTGAAATCAGGGTTAGTGAAAATCATATCAACCGACTTATCAGGCATTTGCTCCATATATTCGAAGCCATCACCTAGATGTATAATATTGTGTACTGCGTCAATTTGATTCATAATTTTATTTTATATCGCCTTATACTCTTATATAGAGATGCGAATTCCTCTTTATAATTTCTAGCCCTGAATGAAATCTTTATCAGACCATATATGCTCAGTATAACATGCCATACCGCTATTATCCCTAGGTCCATCGATTTGGACATGACAATGAACAGGCCCCACGCCAGAAACAGTCTCTTGTTGTTGTATATGTTCATCCTAAAGTTGTCCCTGTCACCAAGTCTTATTAACAGGTAGATAAATCCACATGTCGCGGAGGTCACCAGATTAACTAGTGGATATAAGAATAGAAATGGAAATACTAACAACGCCATTACAACCAAAAAAATCTCTATACTCCGGAAATTCTGCGCTATAGACTGTGTTATCCTTCCAGCAGAATTTGAGTCGTTCACCATTCTTTTGTACTTATCACTGGTCATCGCTATCGTGCGATATATCGGTTGTGGATACATGTTCATATCCCGGCATATGCTTTCTTGTTCCGGTGACCAGATTACAATTTTACCGTTTATATCTACCGGCATCCCGTAAATAAATTCAAGGGGACACACCATCATATCAGCCGAATCAATCAGACTTATGTGCTCATAATCATACGATTGGTCAATGAATGGTGTGAAGAATCCATCCAATAGAATACCATAAATTCCATGGGTTTTCACCACCTTATACAACATAGGATGTGGGATACCTTTTGAGTAATCCCACATCTTATATTTTTATATGAAGTTTAGTTACGGTATATTATTTCCCTTTCTTCACAGCTGTTTTCTTGGCCGGTGCTGAATATGGGTTCGGTGGGAGTTTTGCCGATATAGCCCTTGTCAACCAACCACGGTCATATTTCATTTGTGATGGGTTCTTTTTAATGATGTTAAGATAATACTGAACCCAATCAACCTGATTGCCATATATCTGGCATTTGTGGTTGAGTGTGTCTATCTTGTGTTTGGCGGCGACGTACATATCCTTCCAATACTGACAGCTATCTATTGTTATGGCTGTCTGGGTGGAAGTCGCGATAGAAGTATGTGTGTTTGCCGGGGCCGGTTTCTGGCCACAAGCTTGCGTGAACATCAACGGCACAATGGCCGCAATAAGTAACATCCTTTTCATATTAAGCATATGGATTTAATTCGTTTATTTTAGCCACCGTCGCATCGTCCATAACTCCAGTCTCTTCAATTTCACAAACTTTCTGTGCCATTTTTATTGATGGCTTAACACCTATGTTGACGCCACGGTTGGCTATCGTGTTTATTATTTCCTGATTGATGATTTCATCACCGCGATAAACGTCCCACTCTTTGCGCTTATAAAAATCCATAACCAGCGGCAGGAGTGAATCATCCCACTCACCATGTTTTAACCCCAACTCCTTAGCTTTCAGAATGGCCGGTTCATGTGGATAATTGACACTGGATATACCAGCAACCGAATACCCACCTTTATCATTAGGGTCATCGGTAATTATCAGCCTTTCATCCGCAACTATCAGCGGGAAGAATAATTCATACTTTGCCATGTGGGTTAAATTTGTGTTAGTGAAATTCGGGGTATATATTTCAATACATAGACCAAATAGGTAATATGATAGACCAGCAATTTATTGAGGCCAAGAAAAAGGAATTTGAGGATATGTCCAAGAATGCTTTCATGAAATTCTGGAATAAGTATAAGACTACTACTATCATTATTATGGTGATTGTTATA
>OUMT01000016.1_pt1 | contig 20691 bp, 37 predicted proteins | sample 1691051 | NCBI WGS metagenome assembly OUMT01 (sample SAMEA3914864, study PRJEB12502) | metagenome | biome: forest; material: soil | place: USA | collected 2012-03-12 | depth 0.3 m | reverse complement strand
TTCTCCCAAGAATGCATCCATTTCAAGACGAAAGCACTCACTCCGGGTTATTTCCCCTTCCCTATATAGGTCACCCGCTATCAATGCCCTTGCATCCAGTTCACTCTGTGCTACATTTGTATTTTCGGCCATATCAGTATCCTTGCCGCAGAGACTGTTTAAACATTTCCAATCTCTGATTGAACTTATAGATAAAATCCTTTCTGGTGAATTTTGCCAGTTTCTCGGTCGAGATAGCCACAATCCCATGTTCCCTATTGAATTCAACCAGTTCATCAAGGGACATAGCTTCATAGTTAATATCCAGTTTTGAAATCTGGTCCTGTATCGTACCACAGTATGCTACTTTTGCCATATTGTTTAAGTTTTACAAATTAGCTTTCGCTGTAAATGTCCAGTTCGTATCCATCCACCGCCAATATCTCCTTGTCCAACACTTCCATCAGTTCATCAAGCGTCTCATGGGTAATATTGGTGAAGTATATTCTGTCTCCGGACAGCCTCACGTCTGTGTCCTTTAATATTGAGAGACCGACTACGAAATCGTACAGGCACTTTATGCCCTTCTCGGCCAGTTCATCAATCTCACCCTCTACGTATGCCTCGGTCTCCTGTTTCTCACCTTCCGGCACATGCCCATCACTATAGAAATCATCCCATATGTTTATCGGGAGTCTTCCTACTATCTCTTCTATCCGATAAGTAGAGTTCGCCGTCCTGAATGTGTTATTATCAAGTATCTCACATACCACTGATGTCCTTATACCACACCGGATATCATCTATTGGTTGTAGATAATACATCTTACCCGTTTCCGGCTTACCCAACACTTCCAGACCCATGTCTTTTCGGCCTATGCGTCGCCTTGATGCGTCGCCGTCCATCTTGGTTATCAATATCTTCCTGTCACTCATTATTTTGTTTTTTAATTATATTCGTTGTTTATCTGCTGATAACAGTTTTTCACGACATTGTATCATTTTTATCATGGCATCAGCAAAATTCTCTACGTCCTCACCACACAGCAAGGATGCTTCTATAGCTTTCCAATTGGTAGAAATGGTCGGGAGCATCTCCCGACCATTCTTTGTCTTTAGATATTCAGTCTTCCAATCCTTCAATTTTATATACACATCCATGGCCCAATCCCATGAAGTGGGATATGCCATATCACCCAACTGGAGCACGCCAGCCATATTATCGTCTTGGTGCATCCAATAACCATTTGGGTAGTTTTCCGGGTCATCATTTATCAACGACCATCCCATATATCGGGCAATTATTTCAATCTTTCCGTATGTCATAATATTCATATACTCTCTCCAGAGCTGGTTATGCCTTGATATATTTTGCGTATTCAATCAGTATTTCCGACAGGTCCCTACCACCCACCTTCACGTTCTCAATCCCTCTATTTCTCAACCATTGCTCTGCCGTCATCACCGGTACCAATCCCTCTACCTCTACAATCTCCCTTGGTATCAGGAATTCACTTGCCAGCACCTGCTTATCATCGGTTTCTCTTTCATCTATGGTAAACCATTCATTACTCAATGGTGCAATATGGATATTCGGCTCTGCGATGTATATACCCGTCTTTCCATGCTGTACCAGACCAGCTTTCCTACACAGGTCCATAATAGCCTCACGCTCCTCTTTTGTTGCACACTTTATCTGTGTGGATTGTACTATCTCTACCTCATTTATCTTTCTCACGTGTGACTGTTTTTGTAAATCTATATTATTCCTTCTGTCTTCCACTCTCAGTACCACGTTACCATCATGGTCTAGCTTTGGCCTCTGTCTGTTCTCCTTACAATCACATTTCCCATTCTGTGTACAGTCATCGGTGAAGTAGCCCAGCATGCAGCTATAACTCATCTCCATTTTCAGCATCTTCCTACCCCTCTCCCCATGGTATCTGGTATATTCTGTCATGAACTCCCCACCCATAGGTGCTACACCATCCGCTATTAATATAGGGTCTGTGGTAGCCACTATTTTACAGCATCCTTTATATGGAATATACTCTGCGCGAAACACGGCATTCATATCCGGCTTCCAATACCAATCTTTCTCATTTATCTGGGCTTTCCGGTCTATTATGTAGATATGTAGATTTTCCACATACTTCTGTGCGTACCCATGACTCGTCAGTGGGTCATACTGCAAATAATCATTGTGGCACCTGAATATCACCGTTTTATCCGGTGATGGTAATAATATGTCCTCTACATCTATCCAATTCATATGTTGGTGTGTTTAGTTTATCCACTTATGGGTACATTTCATCCAGATGTGCGTTCATCTTTTTCACCAGTATCTCCAATCTCTCCTGATTATTCCACCCATCCGACCATAACCAATTCTCTATACTCCCATCCTTATATGGGTTACTGTCTATGCCCAATCCATTTTTGTGTGCGGTCTCACCCTCTTTATGAATTTTGCCTTCCTGTCGTGATTTCATATTAGAATAGTCTATGTTTTATGATACGTTCCATTTCATCCTCATCCATCCCATAATCCAATCTACTACCATGATACTTATCCAATGCATCCCGTACCTCCCTGACCGGCCATGCATGTTTACTGGTCTCCATTAATATATGGTTCACATGGCTTGTATTACTCTTGCCATCCATGAAGTTCTGCTGTATCTGCTGTATTTCGGCATCTGACCGGTCGTATACACGCATCTCGGTCTTTATTACGGTATTATCCCTTACACGTACCCAATAATAGGTGTGGTGGTGTTTTATAAGATATCTTTTATATACCCCATGTATCTGCTTGGTGCCTTTGCCGACTGTGCGTGTGGAGAGGATGGATATGGTCATAACCTGTATGAATGTGTATTTATGGTAGTGTCCGTTGTACAACGGCATATTATATGCAACTACAACAGCAGATACAAAGGTAGTTATTCCATTTTGTTTCCCAATAAACTATTTGTTTAGATTTTGTTAACGGAATACCGTGGGTATGTAGGATATACGTATATATAGAGGATAAAAAGATGATATAGGTAAGGATAAATCAGGAAAAGGAAAGAGAAAAATGGGAAGGATAAGAGAAATCTCGATATCTCCAGATTTCTCCAGACAGGTCAGACTACTTGACCCTCTGTCCGTCGTGACCGGTCGGTCGGTTCCCATACCCCAACCCGTCTGATTACTCTATCCACACCCCTATTTATTCAGACGGCTCCCATGTCCTGATTTATCTGACCAGTCTGATAAATCCAGATTTATCCCGACCACTCCAGACCAATCAGGCAATAAACTGTCCTACTAATCAGACCCACAATAATACGATAATCAACTCATCCGACAGCCCACATATACACATATTGCACACCTTGTGTTTCGGGGACTGTTTGCCTACGAGAACCTACCACACGGTCATTGTGGAGTGAAGGTACAGCATCTTTCCGACATTGCGGTCCCCGGTGGCCCCTGCCTTGGTGCCATTTAAATTTGGTAATGTCGGAGTAGATAAACCGTGGCAGACCTAAGAAAGTCAGCGGAATGCTGTATTAGGACATGGACTTTCGGCCCTACCGGTAAAATGGTGGGGCCGGTCTATATTAATCCATATACTGATTGGATATGCCTATAAATCCAGATTTACTCAACCACTCAAGCCATTCCCGTATTTTTGTAAGCTAAAACATCTCTATATGAATAAGAGGCCAAAAGGTAGTAAGATTGCTGTTGTGGCCATCAATATGATGGATAGTTTGGTATTGACATTATTGGATGCGTTGAACAGGACTGAACTGGAAGATGCGCTCCCGGAACAGGTTGTTGCTCTGAGACGTGGTACCAAAATAATCACTGAGCGGATGAAGGCACTCAATGATATGGTTGACACGATGCATCCGACAGTCCGGACTGGTGAATCTGGCCCCATCTCATCAGGTCATGTCACCAGCCCATATATTATCGGCCTGAATGCTCGCAAATTATTCAACAAGTTAATTGATGATGTCGAATTATGGAAGAAACCGGAGAATATGAAAGCCGGATATTTCAAAATTGGGGTTGTTAGGTCTGTCTGTAAAGCATTTGATAACCGTGATGGCCTCATGTTGATAGAAAGTCTGAGTGGTCCGGAAGCATGTCAGGATTGGTTGGATGGTCGGAGTATAAAACGGCGATAATTATTCTGCCGATAGTTGTCGGTTCTTATAAATATAATAATTATGATATGGCACAAATATTGCGGGGCGATAAGGATTTTATAAGCGCTATTGGACTTCCAACATATGAACATATATGGAATCAACGTATGGCCGATGTGAGAAAACATTTGTTTGACCATCCAGAAGCTCGTGACCGTAAACATGGTATGATGGTTGGGCTTGTGAAGATACATCTTCCAAGTGGCCTCAAAAGATTATATTACCAATTCGGATATGGGATAAAGTCCCATGAAAATGGACATGCTATGGTGGAACATTTCTTTGATGAATCAATCCTATATGAGGACGGCGAGAATATTGATGAATTTCTGGATAGATATAACTCATTGAGAGAACTCGCGGCATCCGACAAAGAGAATTATGAGCTGCACAAACTATGTGATTAATCAAATAATCTGACTGCTCCGACTGGTCACATATACTGACTAAAAATGTATATTATGATACCAACGGACAGCAAAGCCGCAATCGAAAAAGTAAACAAATCTCTTGACAATTATCTGAAAGCATCACAACAGCTTGCAAAAGACCTGAGTGCTGCTAATCTCAATAAAACAGACAAGGAAACGCTAACGAAAGCTATGAATACTCTGCACCAAACAAGCGTAAGCAGCGGTAAGGTATATATATCCATCCTTACATATCTTGCTACCAGATTCAAACAGACCAGTTCTGGATTGAAGAGCGGGAGCAGAAAGCATAAATAGCCAGTATGTAGTACCAATGCATTCCCTATGATAGGTCGATTTCATCGACCTATCATAGGGAATGCCCATCTGGACCGGTCGCTTACCGGACACATATAAATTTATCCGGGAGCTGTTCAATAAATCATACCTTTGTATCAAATCAGCAAAATTATGAAAGACCTCGCATATTATAGCAACACAGGGCCATATCCGGACAAACCAATGAAACCGGGCAGACCGGGCATATCTGCTTCACCAGCATATCTACGCATACATGCCGATGCTGTGGAGAAATACGAAAAAGATATGGTGGAATACAGGAAGCTGGAAGAGGCTTACCGTAGGAAGGTGGCCGACCTCGAAGCTGAATTCAGGAAAGACTTGCTGGAAGAATTTGGACTGACAAACCATCCGAAAGCCGATAAAATATATTCATATGTGTGGGATAAGGGCCATTCCAGCGGGTATGGGGAGATGTATAATATTATGTCGGACCTCGCCGACTTATTTGCTGACTGACATGTCCTGAGCCATTATGACATGACAGACTGTCATCCTGTCATGTCATAATGGCGTATCTACCAATATAAATTTATTCTGGCACGCTTTTTGTGGTACATTTAATAACGGGTTCACTAATCCCCGGACACAAAACACAATGGCAAAATCACTGACAGTAGCAGCTATTAGCAAGATACTTAAAAACAACGAAATCTTTTATCGCGGTAGGAGATTTGTTAGATGTACCAGTAAATTTTCGACCAGTGAGATGGTAGCAGTTACCACGACAGCAAAGCCTGTGGTATCTGGTGAAATATACACTCCGAGTGTGGAATATACGATATTCCACATAGATGGTGTCTACTACATGGTGGTGAATGACCAGATGTTCAAAATAGGGCTTGAATTGCCAGCAGCTTATAACAAGAAAAGAGCGGTGATAGTAGCCGGTAGTAGTGAAATCTCCGGTGAATGCCTGGCGATAGCCAAGGATGAATCGATGAGCAAAAATGACCGCATCAAGAAATTGACGATAAGGGGCTGGGTAGGACGGTGATAGCTGGGCATATGGGCATACAGGCTGCGCGGGTTAAAAACATAGTCAATCTCATGCTGGTATCGGGAGAATTGTCAATATCGGATAGTTCAGTGTTTACTGATGAGGACAAGAAATTGTTCACCAAATGGTACGCCAAGGAGAAGGCAGACAGGATAGCGGTGGCGGAGAAAGGCAATACATTATATCCCAGCCAGATTGTTGAACGCATAAAATTCCATGAACAACGTAAAAAGAAATAATATGAGCACCACAGGCGATATAACAATAATGGACTTGACAGCTTTTATGCTGTCTGGTCAGGCCATAGAATTCAATGTTGGCCCGAATAACTGGATTGAGGGTACCGTGGCCGGGGTGGATGCTCAGCATCTCCACGCTAAATATAAGGATTTGAATGGTAATTATACTTCATTCATGCCAATCTGGTTCCAACTGACCCCAAGTTATCCCAAACATCACAAGGTACGTATCAAACAATAATTTTATTTCCTCACCAATCAGTTTATCTTAATTTTGTAATATGTCACAGGCAACCAAATACGCGAAAGACCAACCACTACTGTTCACCCGTGGTGAAGATATTAACATACAATGCTGGTATAACAAGTTCGATGTCAAATCAGGTAAACATGTAATCAGGTTTACCTTTGGTGATACGGATGACAACGAGAAGGTGACCGATACCGAAATATGTGATATCAATGACAAAATGACTGGATATGTCCCAAACACTGGTGTGGAGTATGATGATATTATCGATGTGCTGGATGTTTATCATATCAAAGCCGTTTGGTTTGATGGTGCATTTTATATACCAACAGACCATATAACTACCGAACTGACCGATGATTTATCAGACATAAGCAGACCAAAATAGTTTATTTCCGAACCAATCAGTTTATCTTAACTTTATAAAAACATTGAATATGACCATAACGTTTAAAGTGGGCAATGAACTTTCGGCCCAGATTGCTAATCTCTCCAACAATTCAGATACCTGCCGGACTCCGGAACAGGTCGCAGCGTTCATTAAGCAGTACATCGGTAGCGATATTGTCTTTTTCTGCAATGACCCATTTGTGGCAGACACTCTAGCTAAGAAATACAATTGCACTTTTTCTGTGGTGGGCTACAATACTGATGGCAAGATGGTGGCTTTCAGGATAACGCCAAAGGGAAAGGTCAAGGGATATACGGTCATGAATCATCCTGATATGACCAAATACAATATGACCAACAGAACCGATGCCGAATACAGGGCAGAAATGGCCCCGGTTATTGAGTTCAACAAAAAGATGGGTGTGACCAATTTCACAGCATAATTCATCTCCGAACCAATCAGTTTATCTTAATTTTGTAACATGTCAAAGATAGCCGAAATATACATACCGCTCGCCGACCAGTTCAAGAAATATCTGGAGTTCCGGGGCATCACCGAATACATCAGTGTCGGCCAGACCAACAAAAGTATGTACGCAAGCATAGACACCCACAAGACCGAGGAAGAGGTCAGGAAATACTTCACCAATGTATTCTCGACCAGTATGTCCGATGCGGGTAATTCATTCATAGTCAATCTGCACATAACAGATTTGAATAACCCGGCCAAATGTGGTGATTTCCGCTTCTTCAATCCGGACAATCTGATACCTCATGAGTTCGATGGTACATGGGACGCCAAGGAACACCCACTGGTGAAGAGTCTTATTGAGAGATTCACCAATTATTGCTGGCGGCTCGGATTTACCCCGGAAGAGGTGAAAATCGATACCACAGCATTATATGTACGGTCAAACACCCGTAACCTGTTCTACGATGTGAAAAAGGGATTCACCGAGTGGAACACCGACGAAGAAGGTCGTCTTTGGCTCCGGCTCGCATATACCGATGTGCACAATGAACTAATCACCGGGCATAACCGCAACACCAAGAACTGGTTCGAGGGCTATAAGGTACCACAATTCCATTCAGGACGCAAATGATATGACATCATGGATATACTCACAGGGACATTTATAAACAAGGATGGTAAAAATTACTATCATGCAGTGATATTGACCGATAGCAGCGTATTATACTTCAAAAATTATGGGTGTCGTGCCAATGTCGAAGGATACCTGAGAATTGCGACCAATTTATACCCAAAGAAGATAATATTCTTAAACCATGCACCGGTCGTGAGAGGTATCATCCCAATAAAATATAGACAGTTATTTCCACAAACCGATTTGGATAAATTGGACTGATATAGGCATTAATCCGGGACCGGGATAAATCAACCGCCATTGGCCCATCTACCAATCGATTTCATCGATTGGTAGATGGGCCATCAGTATGGATTAATTCCCAAATTCCGATGTGTCGAAGTTATCCAGATTGCTCCCGACATGTTCGAACGTAAACAAGGTCTTGAAGGCATCAACATCACCCATACCTTCCAACATGAGGGATTTGGCCTCTATGACATCCATGAGTAATCTGAGGGCCTGTTTGGGGTTCATCCTCTCAAGCTCACAGAATAAATGTTGAACAATCTGACTCGCTTGTGGACAATCTGACTGGACGCTCATCCAGTTGATATTGTTTATCTCTTGGGCCAATTCTTTTGGTGTCATGATATTCATATTTCGGGATGATATGATAGTGGGAATATTATCGTTACCAGATTAATCAAATCGCTCCGACCGGCCCGGCTATGCTAATATACCAGCAATAAGTATATTGTTATGTTAAAAGGATTTGAGGACTACACCGGGGATTTGACCGATTATGAGAAATCATTATTGCCATTATTCGTCAAATCAATGAAACTCAGAAGAGGTGAAAAGATGGCAATAAAGGGTGCACAAATTGTTGCTGATTTACAGGCAAGGGATGCAGTTGATGGTACCAAGAGATTCGAGAAGCTCACAGTACATCGGGCGAAACGGATTCTATCATATATGCGCGTCAATGACATGGTGCCGGGACTTATGGCTAATCAGAAGGGGTATTTTGTGACCACAACACTGGAAGAGTTGGAAGTGTATATAGATAGTCTGACCGGTCGAATTAACGCCATAAATCTACTTTTAAATACCGCTCGAAACAACTATATCGGCATGGGTGGAGACCCGGCATATGGACAGTGTGTTGATATTGGCCATTCCGATATATTTTCCAGTCTCTCCTGATACCCTTCCTTCCACTCCCGGCTCCGGGAGCTATATCAAGGCTTCCGGAGATGTTGCCCCAAAGAGATAGGTAATCAACCACATCACCGGTCCGGAGTATCCGGATATATTAAACCAATCGGGGACTGTTGCCTACAAAAACTACCACACGGTCATTGTGGAGTGAAGGTACAGCATCTTACCGATATACGGTGTCCCCGGCGACGTAACTCATCGTTTATTTCATCGGTATCGGATAGACAAACCACGGCAATGAATATTCAGTGGAATGCTGTATTAGGACATGGGGTCCCACCAATCGCCGGTGGGATTTTCCATATAAATTTGTTATAAGCTAAGTCCACGTGTCGTACTTTTGCACCCGTAAAGGAACCGGGCCAGATGGATAATCTTGGTATAAGGCAGCAAGCATCATTATTTCTGGTATATACGAGAATGAACCAGTCGTACCAGAGATGTGTTGCGGTGCGGGAATCCTCTGGTGCGGGTAGATGGTCTAACACTCTATGTAGGTATGTCCATCAGAAAGAATTACATGTTCCGAAGCCATATAACCCGATAAAAGGGAATGATATGTGTCTTGAGGATTTATTAAATGCCGAACCAAAATACAGGTTCGGATGGATAAAATGATTAACAGGCTCTTAATCACCGGTTTATTGTAGATATAAGAAAGTCCTATTACTTTTGCATTTCCGTTCAGCGATAACCTCAAGAGCGCTAAAAGATAATCTCAAATGACAAAGCCAATCCGTCCGTCTATGGACATCAACTTAGCCAACAACCATGCTATGGCTAAAATCATCTACGATAATGTAAGAAAAGCATTATCGAAAAAGCTTCCCGGATATAGCCAGTCGAATCCAGCAATGCGATTGTTGGAGACACAATCAGTCTTTGATGCTCTCTTGGATGGGTGTTCAATCATAACTCCTGATATGTGGTTTACCATGTCCATATACATGTGCTGGGTATTCGACACCTATATCAGTATGAATGAAGAAAAGTTCCAGTATGTGGTTAAAAAGACGGCTGCACCCGCAGACAGGTTTATCCCGATGAAGTACCACAACAAGATGTTCAAGTTTAATGTTATCGATAATGTGACGAAGGTGACATTTGATGACCTGTTCTCATATGTCATGTGTAATAAGGTAGAATTCATCGGTGATGACACATTTTCCTATGATTTCTCCAAACCGCATATGCCGATAGATTATCCATGGTTGTTCAGTACGGTGTACAGAAAGTTCAAAGCACAGCCACAGTCGGGCCAAGCACAGCTGCCATTGATTAAACAATGGCTCGGCATGACTTATGGTATGATGTGTGGGTATGATATATGTAGTGACCTAACCAATGTAACGAAGGAATTAAAGTGCATAACTGAATCTTTGAAGACCCGGCTCGAAGGGGAATATGAAGATGTCGATGTGCTTATGTGGAACAACAATGACATATGGTTTTTCGGTGATTCTCCGATTGAAAAAATCATAAAATCATACGGTGATGATGTTCCTAAGTACATAATCACCAACGTGCCGTATTTGTTCATATGCAATAATGGCATATACATGGAGGCCAGCGACATCATATCATTTTCGGGATTCGAATATTCATGGGCAGACGAAGGAGTGGAAATGAAAGAGGCGCTCGATGATGCTACTATGTTTAAGTTTAATAATGAATTGATTAAACAACTGAAAAAGAAATCAAAATAATCATCTCACAACAAAAACTAAACTTTTATGTGCTTACTAAGACAAACAACAACCGGCGATGTGGTACTTGATAAGTATATTGCCGTATTAAGTGATTTGAAAGGAATGTGTGACCGGGAAGAGATAATAAACATGCTGGAGTTCGTCAGGAGCAACAAGCTCGTCAGTGATTTCTTCCAGCTCCTATTCAGTTGGAAAGTGATAAAGCTGGCTGTCGGTGATGATAATAAGAGGGATGCAGTATTTGCATGGATATATGTGAAGCCGGATAATGTCGGGGAATCATTCATAGCAAACCGGCTTGCATCCGCGCAACGCCAACAGGCATCATACAATAAGGACACCAAGGCAGATACATTTACACCAAAGGCCACCAAGACAATCAATCTATCGGCCAACCAGACGACCATCGTGAAACAGGAGAATACACAGCCGCCTAAATTTGTTATCCCGGACGATATCAATCCAGAGACATTTTCCAAATACCATGCTGCTCTGGTCGCTCTGAAAATGAAGTGTGATAATGGCGATATATTCACCGCCAAACAATTCACATCACAGTACAAGATTGATACCATGATATTTATGGTACTCATAAATCTCGGTGTTATTTCCAGAGACGGCTCTAGATACACAAAGCAACGGCAGGTAAGATGGATAAGTGACAAATCCATGAATGATATAGTTATGATGTATTTCACATGGAGAAAGGACATGGATAAGAAATATGGGAAGAAGGTTGCTACCGAGAAGACAACAGAGAGTCCGTCAAAAGCCACGGTATCTAACACGGGAGCAAACGGTGTCCCTATAAATGATTTCATAAAGCTTTTACCAGACACATCATTCACCATGTATGATATAAATCATCTGGCCGGTGAGCTAAATCTAAACACCAATTCATTGTCTGCCAAATTATCTGTAGGATGTGAAAAAGGGCTTTTGAAGAAAGTGAGACGGGGCGTATATACAAAGGTCGGTAATGTTGTCACTGTACCCGAAGAGATAGCACCACAACCGGTGCCTGTTCAAACAAATCAATTGCCAGATGTGCTACCTGTGGTATCTATAATACCGAATTCTGGAGACCAATATCTGGAAATGGCATTGGCAAGGTATAACACTGAACTGGCATCCATGGATATAGTGTATAATAAGATGTGTAGTAATTATGTCGATGCCCAGCGCAATTTTGATAACTCTGGAAAGGACGAGGATAGGATGTTGATGGATATGTATAAGAGTAACATTGATGTGACGAAAGGAAAAATCAGCAAGTTGTCCGGCAAAATATCCAGAATAGAAAAACTGATACAGGAACTGGCATAATCAAACCGATTCGACCGTTCTCCGGTCAATCATATATGTATTATTATGACTACAGATGAATTCAAGGGTCTGACCGAATCAGACAAGGGCCGACAGGTCAAATATCAGGGGCCGGGTACAAAACCGGAATATGGTGAAATATCATCATGGAATGATACCTTTGTATTCGTCCGGTTCGGTGACAATGTATCCGGCCATGCCTGTAATCCAGAATACGTGACCTTCCAATCATAGTATCCGGAGACACTTGAGCTGCCCGGTGTATGCACTCTTATTGTTTCTATATTGTTCCTTGGCTTTTCTGATACTCTTCCTTGTAGTCCCGGTTCCCGGAGGCCTAATATGCTCCGGAGATATCGCCTCAAAGGGATGGGTATTTTACAACGCATCCAACTACATATTATATGAAGAGATTTATAAGAATAATCAAATGGCTCTGGTATAGAAAACATTTCAGACCGACCAGACAATATCTGGACCCGGACAAAGATTTCACCATGAGATGGTATAAAATGGGTTCATATGCCTCCAAGACCAAGACCTATAGTCAACTCATATGTCATGGAACTCATAATCCTTGGGGTGGTAGAACAGGTTCGGCTCTGGAAAGATATAGGGCCACTGGCAAAGACTGATAGGATTATCTGCCAGATACCTTGGCGTCCACATTTACTAGGCTATATAAAAATCTGCGCGGATTTGACTTATTTACCATAAATACATCCGGGGATGATACTGCCAGATTTTTCACTCTGTCAGATATATCGTGTACCCTAGACCACATTGGCCGGTTGTCCGGGTTCGGTTCATTCCCCAATACCACGGCTGCAATATCTCCAGATGTTATTGCTTCTGCTCCGGCATTTTCCATTTCCCGCACCGCTGATATCATCTTATCCAGTAACCCATTTATCACTATTTTCCTCTTGGGACGGTGTGGTGTGGGAATATGATATTCCGGGATAGGCGACGCTGCCGACTGACGTAGACATTCTATGGTGGCGTCGATGTGTTTTATGTCGTCGATAAGCTTCTGGCGATACATCTCGCATGCCTTGACAAGTATCTTTGCTGTTTCATCACTGACTTCGAGTATCATATTGTTATCTGTGTTTTGAACGTATATAAATGGTTATGGAGATTATCTTCATGGTATTGATGTTACTAGGCATTTGGTAAATAATCACGTATTTCGCTGTAAGGAAATTCTATTGCATCACCACATTTACAATGGGTGACAACTATTAGGTCGTTGTCTATGATGCCTTTCAGAGCACCCCGGTCCTCTATATTGGTGAGCTGTACCCATGCCCATTCTCTTTCATTGGTTCCTGACACCTTTATTCCGATATTGACGAAATCGCCAGCTACCAAGTTTTTATTTGGATTCGCCGTCTGCCATTTTGCCAATTTCTCCATGGCACAACTTTCGTGAACAATTCTAACATTACCTATCATATAACCGGGTGGGGATTTGTAAACCCCACACAAAGTTACGATATGTGTACCGAACTGCCAATAAACCCCCGATATGGATTGGGATATGTTAAACAGCCTCGAATGGATGGGGTAATCAAATATATCTGACCGGTCTGACCATCCTGATATATCTACCCAAAGCATATCTATATGAACGCAAAAATACACAGGGCACTGAACGCTCTACGCCTTGAGGTCGATGGTTCCATTGTAAGCAGTCTGGAGCAAATTATCAGGGACAACACCATATCAATCGATACCGATGGTCTGGGGATGATAGTGAAAGAGCGGCATGACCAGCTCGCGCTCGGCTATGACCAGTCCCACGACAGCAATCATAAGTCCGGGGAGCTTATGATGCTCGCCGAATTCCTGATGAAATCGCCGGATGATGCCGAAAAGGACAACCTGATGGATACATTGGTGATTGTCCATGGGTTCAAGGCTGAATATATTACCAAGCTCCGCAATCTTCCCCGGAACCAACAGCTGGCCAAGGCTGGAGCGCTCATAGCTGCCGAAATCGACCAGTGGCAGAATGATGAGATGGCACCAAAATCATAAACCTTCCTTGTACCCCGTTATTTGTCATATGACTTGAAAAATTTGTAATACTAAATGGAATAATATGGCACTAGACTGGTTTGACCAAATGCGAATTGAGAAAATACTTGAAGAGTCGAAAGACCCAAACATAACTCCTGAAAGAAAGAAAGAGTTAGATAAAGAGTATGAGTATATAGTTGGCACAAATGAAAGAATTCATAAGTCTGTATGGAATCCAATGACCCCAAATAGTGATTAATCAACTGCGGGACATATCCAAACATATGAAACCATTCCAGTTTCATATGTTATACTTGATGAAACAGTCTATATGAACAGTAATTTCGATTTAGACCCACTATTGGGCAAACAGGCCAAGGACAAAATAACCGGCTTTGAAGGTATATTGATAACGAAGGTGATTTCACTTTTCGGATGCAATCAATATGGCATAGCTCCTCAGACCTTCGACAAGGAAAAAGGCAAACGTGGTGAAACTGAATACTTCGATGAAGGTCGTATTGAGATAATTGGTCCGGGCATCAAGCCATCAGATGTGCAGACAGATGCTCCCGGTGCCGATTTCAATCACGACTTACCGAAACACTAATATTTAGAGGCCAAATATTATTATGAAAATCGATTACGCATAGTCAACAAATCAGAATGGATTTGTTAATACGGATTAGGCTACCCTTGTGGAGTAGCCTAATCTTAATCCTTGGAACCGTTCCGGTGTTAAACGCTGCTCAATGGCTGCGGTGCGCATTCTGTCGGTATTGTAGTCCGGTACTACCCCGATTATGCATGGTCCGGAACGGCAATCCCTATATTGGCCGGTCGGGTGGTGGGAGTTAGGCGGCGATGTTTCCATGCCTTCCTTCTGCTCCCTGTATATCCCGTGCGGCACTTTCGCGGTGGGCCGGGTGGCGGTAGCTTTATCCCTACCATTCTTAACAACCAGTTCCGGCCCTTCGATAACAAAAGTACGGAACATTGCTGGCCCGTACAATAAATTTATGATATATTTTGTATGGAATAACAGTTTCATGTGCTTTTAATTACATATTACATGCTGACTGAAAGACAAAAACTGATGGCTATAGAGGCCAAATACTACAACGGTGGTATCAAGTGGGAGCCAAAGCTCGGAGATATCTATACGCTGGTGAGGAGTTCCACAGGCCTGGAAGTGTTCAAGATAACGGATGAAACAGATACTGAATTCGGTATCAAGATTATATGGAGTGATAACGGGAAATCGCAGGATGAGCCATCATGGTTCGACAAATCTACATTTCTGGAAGGTTTCGGGACAAACCGGGTACATCTACCGGACTGGTTATTTAAATATTGAACTCATCAGACTGGTGGTAATAATGGAATTTCCGTTACTGCATTTTGGTGTATATGATAGATGGTATGCTGTAAAGCTTGACCAATCAGGCGAGCCAAAAATTTACTAGCGACATATAATATGAAAAGTTCAACTCTAATTGGCCTTGGGTCAAACAATGTCCCTGTAATAGAAATCAAGGGAATCAAATCTAACGATGTACGGGATAAACTGACGAGACAGTTTATAGACCAAGTGATGGAAACTAGATTGGCATATGTACATGTCTCATCATCTGATGAATCAGACCCTTTCGGTGTGTTGGATATGGCAATGGTAACGTTGTATCCATTGACCAAAGAAGATAATGACAAAAATTATCCATCCGGATTTCCTCTTGACAATATCACACTAAACACATCTATCAGAAGGCTCATATCCGGTGACCATAATGTTGCCGGTGACCAGCATCTTATCGAAGAAGCTATAAGCTGTGTGGTGTCCGTGCATACAGCGATGTGTACAATATACGATAAAAATCTGATGATGATATCGTATGGTCAGGAAGCGGTGACCATATCACTTGTGGAAGTCAAAGACGTGAGATGGATGTTGGACAGAATAGTGTATGAAATACCTACTTTGGTTGAACTATTGGAAGATAATCCTGATGCTCACGAATTGGCCAAAAAGATATCATTGGATATACACAATCTCATGTTTATCAACAATATACCACCTAAAATTGTATCGGCCACCGGCGACCATGAATTACCGAAACAATTAATTACCGAAGAAGATTATAGGAAAAAATTCGACTCATAACATGAATAATGGTATTATGAATAGAGAAATGTGAATGAACGCACACTGGCCCCGATAATCATTATAATATGTCGAATCATCCACCATATAGGAGAGTTATCTCTTACTGTACGTCCGGGAATGTTGTCCGGGATGAACTGATAACAGATTGGTACAAGGTCAAACTAGATGACGATTCGGTCATATATGCCTATTATCACAGGTTCCATGGGTGGATGACAAAAGGGGAGCCGACCGGTCTGTTCATCCATGGATATGTCCCGGTGGCCGGGACGGTGATAGGATGGTACATGCCGAAATAAATCGGAACTAGTGGGGCATTTATCAACAGATAACACCATTGATATACTTTTGTGACTGTAATTATATTGGCCGCGCATATGACATTTAAGCATATACAGTGTGTCCGGGATATACCAAAGCGATAAGTTGTATGAGGATAACTGACAAATACGTATTCTTTTATGGCTCCGGCCAGTGTTTTTCCAACTGGCACCGGGCTACGTTCATAGACGGAAATGGTGTTACTTATAATTGTTCGGAGCAATATATGATGGCTAAGAAAGCCGAATTATTCAATGATACGACCACCTATAAGCTCATCATGGCCGAGAAGAATCCGAGGGAACAGAAAGCTCTTGGTGGAATTGTGAAGGATTTCAAGAAGGCTATATGGAACGAACAGGCCAAGGGAATAGTATACAATGGATGTTATCTGAAATTTACCCAGAATCCGAAAATGCTTCATGAGCTTATGTATACTGGTAATACCAAACTGGTCGAGGCGTCGCCATATGACAGGATATGGGGAATCGGGATGGGTGAATATGACAAAGGTGTAGAGGACCCGGAGAACTGGAAGGGAACCAACTGGTTGGGTGAGACATTAACATTGCTCCGGGACGACCTTAGAAGGGCCGGAATAACAAACTAACAAGACTATGCATACAAAGAAATTACAGGTAAAGTATTGGAGGAAAGAGGTTTGGTGGATAGATGAAAGTCAGCCGGGAAGCCCAACAGTGGCTAATAGTCATCCTGTAGGAGCTGATTTGGACATTTCTCCAGAGGATATAGTCTGGTGTATATCATCAGGAGCTAAAGAGGTTGAAGTGGAGGTGGAAACAGTATATGTAGGTGCTCATGAATATGAACTCAGACCAGTAGTAAGAGATGGTTATATAGTAAGAGTGAAAAACAATGAGGTAGTGGTACTGGATGAAACTAAAGAAATTTGCTCTGAATGCGAAGGTACAGGTGGATATATTCATCCTGATGGACAATCTGCCCATGAATGTAAAAAATGTAAGGGAAGTGGAACAAATCAGCAACCAGATACCCAAAATAAGAATGAAAAAGCTAAAGAGTTTCTGACCAAAAATGGTCTACCAGATGATTATGGGCCGGAATATTCTGTTGATACCGAGGACAAAGAGCTGGAAGATGTTGCCAAGGAATACCAGAGAACGCATGCCTCTATATGGGATGTTAAACTGGTCCATGTAATACAAATACTGGAGGCTGGTACTAACTATCAGAAAGAGAAGTCCGTTGCAGATGTGATTGGGTTTGCAGACTGGTTGCCAAGAAATGCACAGCCGAGAGCCATAAACAGGAATTGGATATTAAATTCTGATGGAAAGGAATATACTACCAGACAACTATATGAATTATACGAACTATCCAACACCGGAAAACAAAACAGCCATGACAAAACAAAATAAGTATAAAATATTAGGAGTAGTATACTTGTTATTACTGATGGTAGTGATGGCAGTAATAGGATGGCCATTGGTAAAAAGGGATATGAGGTGTATAATAAATGCATATAAAGCGAAATAATATGTCATTGAAGTTGCAAGACCTGATAGCTGGTTACAGCCCATATACAGAAGTGGACGGCAGAAGAGTATATGAGAGCCAAGATGTGTTTGAATTATGCCGGATGCATGCAGCCGCCAAGATAGGTGAGGTACTGGATGAAATACTTGGCCATCATGCGTACAGCGGTAGCTTAGATGAAGACGAAAGGAAGCAGATTGAGGAGCTGAAACAGGCTTATATAGCGTCCATAAGCTCCGAGGGCAAGGAAACCATACAGAAGTGGGAGTATGATATATTGGAAGGTACGGTGCGTTCGCTGATGCGTAAATTAAGGGAGAAGGGAGAGGAAGGATGGGAATTATGTTCGATGGATAGACCAGTTAACTACGGTGTATCGTCCGGGGAAATCCAGATGATACTTAAGAGACCAAAACAATCATAATGTATGTACATAAATTTCGGGCAAGCCATTGAAGCCCTAAAACAAGGCAAGAAAGTATGCCGTTCAGGATGGAACGGTAAAGGGATGTATTTGTTACTCGTCTCGTCGAGTAGTTATTTCCTGTGTGATTCCTTCGCACTCAATACCGGTCTGACCGACAAAGAGAAGTTCGAGGCATCATGTGAGAAAATATTGCCGGAATCAAAACCGGGTGGTTTTGTATCCGAAACTATCTACAGCCATGGTATAGAGGGACGTATCGAGCTGTGTCCATGGATAGGTATGAAGACGGCAGATAATAAGTTTGTTCCGTGGCTTGCGTCCCAAACGGATATACTTGCTGAGGATTGGCAGATAATTGAATAATATGATTATCATTATCTCACGCATATAGTGGAATTGCCCAGACTGAACTGACTTTTAGTCTGGGCAATAATTTAGAAACACCTTATGGTTCGATAGATACTAAAACTGGCACACATGATTACACTTTTCGGTCCCCGGTATGAAATCATGGCCACCAATATCCATGACCTTATCAGTGTCATCAATGGACTCGGTGAAAATAATGGTGATGACGATACTGAGATGTTAGATACTAGTATATTTTATATGCCACATATGGGTGATGAAATGCTGATGGGGTACATGGATATCGATGTATTGTGGGAATCGAATTATATGCCAGATAAGACGAGATATTTCGAGAACTGGGGTGGTGGTAGACATCTGGAGAATTAAAAAACATTATGGGTATGAAACTCAGTGGTTTATTCAGCAAGAAAATACAAGATGTGAAGGTGTTTTCACTATGGCCTACTTATTGGTTGTATCCGGTATCACATTATCCGGATGAGGAAAATTTTTCCGATGGAGAAGTGGAACGTATGACATTTAGAGATGCCAATAAGAATCCGATAGGTCATTGTGTGATAGGATGTCGTAGTGGATATGATTTTATCTGGAGACACATAGGATTCGGATATTATAAGGTAACATCAAAAACAAAAGAATTATGGGGAGGACAGTAACCGTATATTCAGTTGGTAGGACTCCCGAAGAGGCCATAGAAGCACTAGCCAAGGAACTCCAGTGGGGAGCCATAGACAATATGGCTGGCCTTGAGGGTGGAAGCGCTGAATACCAATGGGGCAGAAGTTTCACTGCCGATACGACCAGTATGAAAGCAGCCGGTGTATTCGTTCCCGGTGGTGTAGTCATAACTTGGTGGAAATAAGTAATGCATGAAATCATCTAAAATATACATAGCAAGTAGTTGGAGAAATCAGTATCAACCTGATTGTGTCGCTATGCTTCGGAGTCTGCAGCACGAGGTATATGATTTCCGAAATCCACCGGGACGAAATGCAGGGTTCGCATGGTCAGACATAGACCCAAACTGGGAGAATTGGACGACCGAGGAATATAGGAAGGCCCTGAAACATCCACTAGCTGTTACTGGGTTTCAATCAGACTTTGAAGGTATGCAATGGGCAGATGTTTGTTTATTGGTGTTGCCATCTGGACGCTCTGCCAATGCAGAAGCTGGATGGATGAAAGGAGCAGGTAAAACAGTTTATGTTTTCTCACCAGTGAAACAAGAGCCTGAATTGATGTATAGTTTGTATGACGGCATAATAGGAGGCCTAGATGAACTCATAAACATATTCAATCCTGATTTGCATAAAAATTAAAACAATCCAAAATGGCGATTTCATATACAATAGACAATTCCAATGATGGGATGATTAGCAAGGTTGAAACACAAATAGCCAATGATGGCATGGATGTGTCCGTATCAACTGGCAATAATAGGCATCTGGTGACGACGGTGACATCGCGTATATCTGGAGAAGAGGCAATTGCCTTAGCCTATCATATACTCAGGGAGTATGGAGTTGATGGTGATATCAATAACAACGGATTCATCGGGAAGGTCGTACAAATACCAGCGTCTATGATGCATGGCTTGTATCTCACATTGAAAGGTGTACCAGAAGATTTTGTGCCGGGGCCGGAAGAAGCAAAACAGAAGATGAAGAAAGCCAGAGATTTCATCA
>OUMT01000002.1_pt1 | contig 20879 bp, 21 predicted proteins | sample 1691051 | NCBI WGS metagenome assembly OUMT01 (sample SAMEA3914864, study PRJEB12502) | metagenome | biome: forest; material: soil | place: USA | collected 2012-03-12 | depth 0.3 m | reverse complement strand
ATATATGGCGTCAGCGGGTCGCACTATCTGGATAAGTAGCAGGATGGATGATGGGATAAGTCCCATATTTTTTCTGCAGATTAGATGAGATGAGATGACGCGGGTGATACAATATGAGGTTTCATTCGGTTTTGGTGATTTAATTATTGCTGATTAATATATTTGTTAAATTGCTGTAAACAATTTTTAGACCCATCAGTCCGGGATGGTTTCATTCAAATAGATACAGTCGGGAAAGATAATCAACAAGGAAACCCGATATCAACAAACCAGATAACGTTAATCCAAAGTCTTAAGAATATGAACGCCGAGCACGGGAACAACCATCCGATGAATTTCATTTCTGATTTCATCATTTATAACAAATACGCAAGTCACAAACCACAACTGGGAAGACGACAAACATGGAACGAAGCGGTAGGGGAGCTGGAGCAGATGCAGATGCAAAGATATCCCGGACTAGTCGATGAAATAGCAGAAAATTTTAAGTACGTTTACAACAAGATAGTAATGCCATCAATGCGGTCCATCCAATACGGTGGCCGACCAATAGAACTCAACAACAGCCGAATATACAATTGTTGTTACTCCCCACAAGACCATCCTTACACATTCGCTGAAACAGCATTCTGTACACTCTCCGGCAATGGCTATGGCTACTCGATAAGGAAACATCACACGAAGCATCTCCCTATAATAGTAAAGCCAAATGGTGAGCAGAGGTTCATGATTGGTGATTCTGTTGAAGGCATTTCTGATTCATATCGCGCATTGATTTATGCTTACATGTATGGTAGGCCATTACCGCGATTCGATTACCGCGATATACGTCCCAAAGGTTCGCTTATAAAGGGGACTGGGTCCATAGCACCGGGGCCGAAGCTTATCGCAGAAGCCCATGTTAAAATCAATAAAATACTTAAGCGTTTCATCGGCAAACGGCTCACACCATTGGTTGTGCTGGATATAACCAATATAATTGGTGGTTCTATAGTCGAGGGTGGTGTTAGAGAAGCGGCCATGATATCGTTGTGTGACAAGGATGAATGGGACGTTATCACATGCAAGGGCATCTTCCAGATTCACAGCGCAAAGGTGGTGATGGAAACTAATGCTGGGTGGATGGTGAAATACAAATTTGTAGAGAACCAGATTATGAATACCGACACATATGAGGACCCGGATAGCGAAGGGTATTTCTCTGTGTTCATGACAAACAAATGGGGTGATTGGGACTTGCAACAGGCTCTTCATCATGGCCAGCTGCCATGGTATTATGTCCATCCTCAGCGTGGTAAATCAAATAACTCTGTTGCTCTAAATCGCACCACTACAATCCGCGATGAATTCTTTGAAATAATGAAAAGGTGTAAGGACTCCAAGGCTGGTGAACCCGGTGCATGGTGGTGTGATGAAGATGATTCAGGGACTAATCCGTGTGTAGAGACCTCGCTTAGGCGCAATCAATATTGCAATCTCACCACACAGAATGTATATGATATCTACTCACAGGAACAACTTAATAAGCAATCAAGGGCAGCATCATTCATAGGTACATTACAAGCCGGGTGGACAGATTTTCATTATCTACGTCCAATATGGCGCAAGCATACAGAGGAAGACGCGTTGCTTGGTGTTAGTATGACCGGCATAGCATCTGGCCGCATACTCAAACATAACCTCAGGGAAGCTGCTGGTATCGTTGTAGATGAAAATAAACGCGTGTCATCACAAATTGGTATCAACTCCGCAGCACGCACCACATGTCTCAAACCAGAAGGTTCCAGCACATGGGTAATGAAAGCCTTGGGAAGTGGCGTACATGGTATCCACGACAAGCATATATTGAAGTCGTTCCGACTAAAGAAGACAAGCCCGGTATATCAATACTTACTCGGTGTATTACCGTCGCAATTTATTGAAGATGAATTCAACAATGAAGTAGACGGCGCAGTAATATACGTTCCGTTAAAATCGAACGCGAATGGAACGGCAATATACAGGAATGAGCCAATGAGCCAATTCTTGGGCCGAATAAAGCATTTCTTCAATGAATGGGTTATGCCGGGCCATGTTTATGGTCCTAATACACATAATGTATCCGCTACTGTATCGGTACATGATGACGGGTGGGATGAACTCACCGAATGGATGTGGGAAAACAAGACTAGTTATAATGGAATCAGCTGTTTACCTCACTCCAACCACAATTACAAACAAGCGCCTTTCCAGAGCATTGATGAATCAACATATGACAATTTGGTCAAGGATTTCCCTGACAATATTGATTTTTCGTCTATAAGAGAAGAGTTTGGGATTAACCACGCGACTGACAATATTGCTTGCGGTGCTGGGGGTTGCGAAATTTAAATCTTACTGTCATAATGTGACTCCGATTGACTATGTGATATAATATATATGGTCAATCGGAGTCCTTATGTTCATATTCAGGGTCATCAACTACTTCTATATACTCAAATGTTTTCGTATGATAATCGAAAACGATTTGATGCATAACACCTATAATCTTAAGCTCACTCGTATTGGCATCATGTACACTGTATTAAAGGTTGATAAAGAGACACCATATAATACGGTACCCGTTGTTATATCAAATAGACTAACAGCCTTGAATGATGTGATGATAGGCATGAACCTAGATGGAATAGTGAGTAGCAGGACAAAGAAAATAACTGAAATCGAAATTGATGATGAAATAAACGATTATTATCTTGTGGAATTATACCCACATAAACTCAAATCAACAATGGTCTATATGGTCATCATAATGCTCTTGCTGATATGGTTGGTTGTATCTGGCGTAAAGCACCACAACGAGGTCTGGCAGTTTATTACCCATGTATATGACCAAATACATAGAAAAATAGGGTAAGCAGCCATGTATATTGTAAAAAATCAGGATATACCGCCAGTACCGGTCAATACTATAGGGGTTTCTGAGATATTCGAACAACTAAGGAAGACGTATGGCGAGCTGGCACTGCCTTATGAATCCTCATCGAAGGGTAGTATCACAATCCAACCATCGGCTATGAGGGATTTCTCGGCCAACAACCCCGGATTCATGTTAATGTATATGCCGAATAAACCGGCCACATGTTTATGGACACTCAAGAAACAAATAATCCTCGATGCCTCATTATTCTATAGGTTCAATATAAATATATCAAGCGCCAGCCCCATAGCGAATTATCAATATGATTTGACCATCAACAACACATTCACACCTGTATATGATGATGCCGATAATATCGATTGGGCTAATGCCGGTGACCATGAATACATGGGCATGCCATTGTCTAATTGGTCAAGTTTGAGTTCGTTCAAATGGTCTGACCTATCGGTTAACTCATTCATAAACATATATAAGAATTTACCATCAATCATAACCACTACTACTTGGAAGTTAAATTCAGACGCAACCGGGGAAGTGGATGATACGGTGATATATACCATATCATCTGGCCAGATAGCATATGATGTACAATTTGACATTTCCGGTACCGTTGATAATATGGTGATAAGCAATATACAAATCACCATAGCCGGTATGTGCTCGGCCACAAAACAGAGCATTACATCTACACCAACCATCACAGGCACGCTCGCAGCTACCATAACTGGGGAAATAAGTTCTTACGGGGTGACCATCTGGAATAAAATGGATACGTTGCTGGTAATTAACATGGCTGAAACCACAGACGTCCTCTCCATTTATAATAACGGAGATTTGCCGATATCCATATACACAGTAACGGCCAATAACTAAAGATATGAGAGCATCATTATCAAACAATATAACCACATTCATCAAGCATTTGTATGATGCAACCAAGAGTGGAGAGATTAAATGGGAAAGTCACGACAATATGTCATTTGCTGCTGAACTCGATGATGTTAGGATAAAATTGTCCAATATATCAAACATCGATGGTAAATATATCACCCTAACTGGGGTTGTTAAGAATAGCACGACTTCATTTGATACATTCCAATACCCACAATCTACGATACAATACAAGACAATCGAGGAGATATATGCGTGCTGTGTAGATATGCAAATCAACAGGACATTTTTCACTGCCCTGAAAAATATGGAGCCAAAATCGGATGATGCTAAACAGTGACCCTGATTATATTAATCCGGAAATAGCTAGACGGCTATGGGGCGAAGCTCTTCCCGTAATAAATTCTGCTGACTTACGACCTGTTCTCATCACCAGTGCCCCGGCAGGTGTATCGATAAATAATATAACAAATTTATCGTTAACTAAATCCCCGGCAAGGAACCGGTCAGAACAAAATGAAACAGGGAGACATAGTTATGGTGCATCTGTCTGATGCACAATTAAGCGAACTCAAAGGCAATAGGCTAAGTCCAATGCCAGCCGTGGTGATGAGCATATGGGAAAATGAGTACCCACATCATCCAAAATGTACAACCGGAATCAATGTGCGCGTCTTAACCGACAGCAGCGATAATCCGCTCTGGTTAACATCTTTGCCTATGCATTTCGATGGTGTAAAAGAGGTGTTTGGTAATGAGACCGCAACATGGGAACCTCGTTATGTTCCATATGGCGGCTCGCGTAGTCACTGCTTATGGTTGCAGACCAAGGCGGAAAGGCTGTGTTATGATGCTATAAGCGAGATTGAGACCATGGGAGCCGACGAGAGGCTATCCAAGGCCCAGTGTCTCATAGACGAGGCCAAGAGATTGGTTTCCAGCTACGTGGATGAGGACATCAAGAACAGAAATACCCAAGTACATGCCGGAAAATGACAAGCCAACAGATGAACTTTATGTCGATGGGATATGTGTTCTTTGTGGTGACCAAGCTGCATACCAAGTGGTGGAAGTAACCAAAGACACTAGACATCCACATACAGCATTCCTTTGTGATGAACATTTCCGAATGATAATGAAACTGTAGCCGGTCTGTGTATATAAGACCGGCTATGGATTTGAATGATATGTACAGCATGCCAAATATATTTTCGCAAGATAAACTAATCGGTTTTTTGCGAAATCCTCGATATAAAGGTATCATTGAAATATGTGATGACAATCTGGTGGTGTCTGTTATAGACACGGATGACGACCAATGTATTGAACGAATTTTGGTTCGTGAATTGAACACAATATATGATTATACGGAGCACATGGCGGCTAATTTCCGTAGGTCTGAATTGGCAGGAGAAATTGAAGCATATAAAGGTGTCAACTTAACATCGGGAAAACTTGACCTAATGTACTGTACAGCCGGTCTCACCTCTGAAACTGCGGAAGTTAATAAGCTGGCAATAAGGCATTTCTATTTCGATAAACCCATCAATAGGGTTGAAATGCTATCGGAAGTAGGAGATTGTGGCTGGTACAAATTCAATATACTTAAACTTTTGGGGTTTGCTGTGATTGACGTGCTGAAAGCCAACATCATCAAGCTGAAAGTACGTTATCCGGATAAGAACAAGAACATAAAACTGGAGTTGAAAAACGAGATGACCGAGAATGAACATATCAATCAGTATATGATATCTAGGGGCATAGAATAATCATGAATGTACTCAGTCTGTTTGATGGTATAAGTTGTGGTAGATTGGCTCTGGAACGAGCTAAAGTGCCGATTGATTGGTATTACGCATCAGAGACAAATAGGCATTTTATTAGTATATCATCACGCCATTATCCGAACTCAGTGAATCTTGGCGATGTGGATAGGATAAACCTGAAATTATTGCCACAAATTGACCTGATTACCGGGGATATAGTGGTAAGACATATTCCACTATTCTTTGAATTCTATTATATTCTTGAGAAATTACGGGAACTCAATCCGAACATCAAGTTTCTATTCAGCATTTCACAGCCTGTATCGGATGGCATCAAACTCATAACAAGATACCTAAAAGTGGAACCTGTTGTCATATCGACCAATCTGGCATATAACAGCTTGGTGAATGTATATTGGGCTAACTGGACTATCCACAAGCCACAGATAGACGCAGTGCATATTGCCGATATATGCGAGGAAAACGTAGCCAAGAAATATTATCTGAATGGACAAGAGAATGTATTTAATAATATCGTGGAAGTGCGGCCATGTGACGATGTGTCTTTCCTGACCAAGGGACATATGCTCCTTGGGTCTGATGGCTCTTTGAGGGCTTTCACCCCTCTGGAATATGAGCGTTTAAGGAAAATGCCAGACGGCTACACGGAAGGTATACCAGACAAATACAGGTATATGGCAGTGGGTGGTGGTTGGGACATAGATATACTGGCTAATATATTCTCTCAAATGCCGACAGGGGATAAATAAGCATATCATGGCGAAGGCGAATAAAGACAACAATGCGATAGAATTACTTGATGATTTTGAATTTGTGATGCTCAGACCGCATATTTATGTGGGTCCTATGGCACCAACGGATACGAAGATATACAGAGTAGAATCCACAGATGGTACGATAACTTATAACAACACAGAGATATCAATAGCCCTATATAAACTGTTCAATGAAATTCTCGATAATGCGCTTGACATATTGAAGAAGGATTTGCGTTCGAATCCCAAGAAGCAATGTCTAGTCAAAGTAACGCTGGATGAGAGAAACAACTCGATAACAGTTGAGGACAACGGCAGTGGTTTCGATAAACCATGGGAGACCCATAAGAAATCTGGTATAACAAATGTTGAGACTGCATTTGTTCATCTCAAGGCCGGGTCCAATTTCCGCAACGACACTACAAATAAAACCACAAGCTCTATACTTGGTACACATGGCATGGGTGGTGCGATAACCAACATGCTATCAGATTATTTTGAGGTAAATACAATCAACAAATCATCATCATTCAGCCAGACATGGCACAGATTCAGAGCCAAAGGTAACCCGGTTATATCAAGAGGTGGAGCATATAAAAACACCGGGACAAGGGTGACGTTCATACCACGCGCTGATAAATTCGATGGGATGAAATATGATAGCGGAGTGATATATGGGGACCTGTCGGTAAAGGCAGCTTGCTTGGCTGTGTCGAAAATATACAGTGGTATAGGAATCATATATGATATAATCGATGTGCATGGTATTAAAACATCATGTCCATTACCTAGGCCATCAACAGACGGGTATATGGTGTGTTCTGATAATTTCAGTATGATGATATCGAAGCGCCTACCAGACACAACTAATTTGCTGGTAGTCAATTCGACGGTCTGCGATGGTTCAATCATGAGATATGCAGTAGAAGATTTGGTCTCACCGCTGTTCAAATCCCAGAACGCATCCAACTATTTTAACATAACCATATTCTGCAATCTCTCCCCAGAGTATGCAATCTTCGGTGACCAGAACAAAATGAAGTATGGGTTGCCTAAGAACAAAATATCTGGCCTCATCGATTCATTCATCGGTAAACAGCTGTACCAGTTTAATAAATCTGGGACATATGCTGCCATAGCTAAGGCCATAGAAGAAGGTGAACATAAAAAGGCAGTAGATTCATTGTCACGTGATAAAAAGAAGAACAGTCACGTGATATCCAAGAAATATTTCCAACCATCAAAGACCAAAAAGGAGTTGTTCATAGTTGAAGGTGATTCCGCAGCCGGTCCGCTGATAAGGTCTAGAGACTCAGAGACCCAAGGGGTTTACGCGCTCAAGGGTAAGATATTGAACTGCGTCAAGGCATCGGATATAAAATCAAATGCTGAAATCATGGACTTGGTGACCATACTGAACCTTGATTTCAATTCCTCACAATGTTCATATGAAAGGGTCATAATAGCCACGGATGCCGACCCGGATGGATATCATATTGCGGCACAGCTCATAAACCTGTTCAGATGGTTTAAATCGTTTGTTGAACAGGGTAGGCTATTCATCATAAGAATACCACTGTTTTGTGTGCATTCCGGGAAGGATACCAAATATTTTTATGATTTGAAATCCCTACATCAACATAAGAACCCGGTATATCTAAAAGGTCTAGGCTCACTTACCGAAGATGATTGGGAGAAGGTAATGAAAGATAGGCATTTGATGCGTGTTACGTTCACTGGTAAATCGATGTCGTATCTCAATATGGCATTCAATGAGAAATCCGATGCCCGTAAGAAATGGCTAACTGACAAAAATTGTGTAAATGGCTAATGAAAAAGAAAGGTGGCTGTATATCCGGCTGCATGAAGGTAAAGAGGTAATCACGTCGGCTGGCACTGGTATATTGACCGAGTGTGGATGTGAGACCTCTATGGTTAAATTATACAATGGCTCCATCAGATTGTCGACAGATGATATCATACCGGTGTCTAGGTCTATAAAGGAAATATCAGCCTCAGAATACAATCACGTTGGTAAACTGTTATCAAACGGTGAATTCACGAAATTCACAAAAGAGTTCATAAGAACGATTGGAAGGGATGACATAATGGCGTTTGAATCGAGAGCCGGTAAATCCATATTCGGGTTCGAAATAGGTATCAATGACTGTTCTATCAATTCTTCTTACCAAATGTCAAATGTGTTCGAAGCATATCTATACTTATTAAACAACAATTTCGAAGTTTCGCGGCTTGGGAAAGAAACAGGATTCGGTTATGCCAAAAGATAACATATTAGACATAAAGGTTGAGGATTATATTAACACCAACTACCGGGAATTTAGCTTCTTTGTGCTTACCGACCGAGGTATACCATCGGTGTTTGATGGTTTGAGTAATGTGCAAAGGTTGATATTGCTGAATGCACCATCTACACTCACGAGTACAGGCAGTCTCATAGGTAATTGTTTTGCTGCGGGGTATCATCATGGGGATGTAAGCCTAGCCGGTGCTATAAGTAAGCTCACAAGAAGTTATGATAATGCATATAGCTTGTTATCTGGATATGGATTCTTCGGCAACAGTATCAAAGGGGCATCGGCATTCAGATATACCAAGTCTGTCATGCGGAAGGAGACCAAGGCAGATATAGCGAAATATGCTGGATTGAACAATATGTCTAGCGATTATCTGCGTCTCGATTATCCGATGGGTCTAGTCACCACAATCAATGGTATAGGCGTTGGTTATTCTTCAATCATCCTGCCCCGGAAGAAAGAGGAAATACAAGCTTATATAGCTGGTAAACAAGCTGACCTGATGCCATATTTCATAGATTTCAAAGGTAAGATAGAGAAACAGTCTGAGATTTCATTCATCATATCGTCTGATATACAGGTGTCAAAGGATGTCGTAAGAATCATCGACTTACCGCCATTTCTGAATTATGATACATTGATGGATAATCTTGCAGAGTATTTCGTGAATAATGACCTAGGCAAAATATCGGCATCAAATAATTGTAAGTCGCATGTGGATTTGACAATAAAGACTAAGGGCCTGACATCAGAGCAGAAAGATAATCTTATAATCAAGATAATCAAACTTACCAAAGTGACGGTGAAAGAGCAGTATATCTTTGTGGATGGCGACACACTGGTGATGTATGATACGCTGACAGATTATCTTGATGATTTCAAGTTGATAAAAATGCACAATGATGCAGAGCTTATCGAATATGATATATCTGTCAATAATTATGAACTCATATTCTTACAGAACAAGCTGAAATTCATAGATTATATGTCTAAAAACACCAATCTGGGGCATAAAGAAATCAACAAGTTTATAGATAACGTGCTTGATATCCCGGATGATAGAATGCGCGAGCGGATGTTGGGTATTCAGGCGTATAAAATCAATAATGATGAGTATCATAAAACTATCGCCGATATAGACCAAACCAAAAAGAATATAGCCTCGCTCGGTGTGAATCTGGTGAACATGCGAAAGAAATTGAGCAAGATGCCAAGAAAAAAGATGAGGAGTTTAGTTACCGTATCATAATAATAAACATAGTAACCTGTTACCATCTGTGTGTGATAGTAGCAAGACAAACGATAAAACATGTCAAAGAAACAAAGGATAGAGTTCAAGAATCTCAATGTCGGCAACCTCATGACGTTCATTGATAATGCCACTGCGGGTAACTTTAACCATACATTCGAACTTAGTCCGACAGAAATATCATGTAGGGCTTTCCCGATAGACAGGAAATTCGTGAAATACACCGGGGCAAACGTGAAGGACATATTCACCATAAATAGTTTGCCAGAGTATTTTGAATCACTTAAGATACCAATATATGCTTTAGATAAGCTGAAAACAGCACTTTCCGTTATAAGCGATGTCGCGGTGGAGGATGCCAGCGGCTATATTGATTATGAGGCTGACGAGAAAAATGGTGGCCTCGTTGCTACCAGCATTAACTTCAAGGGTAAGAAGATATCGAACAAGGTTAAAGCCACAGACCAAATCATGTTTGGTTATATGCAGAAGAGCATATTTGACCAATTCTGCAATACCGATGGGTATATACTGAAATTCAATGTGGAGCGTGCATTCAAGGAAAAAGTACAGCAGCTTTTTAAGCTTGAAAAGGAATCCACATTCACAATCAAATATACTACTGACAAGCCGGGTGTGATTACATTCTTTTCCGGTGATGAGTGGGCATACGAACTCGACGGTGTGGAAGTTAATTCACAACAGAATTTTGCTTTTGATATGCCCAAGGATGTAATCAATAGAATGAGACTTCCATTATATACGGTGTATTTCACTACGCAGTCTTCTGGTAAGACCGTAATGAAGTCATATAGCGACGATTTCAATATTCTGGTGAATGAGGTGGTTCCTCATGACCCGAACAGATTGTCAGTAAAGAAGTAATAGAGATAATCGCTTACCCAATCGATTCACAGCACAATGGCCTTCTTCGGGAGGCCATTGACATACCATTGATTACTAACCACTAGCCATACCGGATAATAATCAACATCGATGCAGTTCAAATACGCCAATATATCATCTACTCCAACCAAGGAAGAACTACAGAAAGAAATAGCCAGACTTGAAATATTGAAGACTGACTTCAATAATAAGGACCAAGGCACCAAAATCATTCTCAATAGTATTTATGGTGTTGCTGGCTACAAAAATTATCCGGGGTATCACATAGATGTCGCGGCATCAATCACTGGTCAATCTAGGGATATAATAAACTTTACAGAGGACAGGATAAATGCCTATTTCATAAAGATATGGCATATGGACCATGAATTACACCAAAAACTGGGAATAAAAACCCCACCACGGTGTGATATGGTGCTTGGGAACAGAGATGGTGATGACGCTCCGGGTGTCGTGAATTACTGTGATACTGACTCCATATTCTTCATTATGGAGAGGGTATACAAACAATCGGGGTATGATGGTGATTTCGTTGACTTCTCACTGAAAGTTTACGAATACAGGTTAAAAGACTGGGTTGCTAAGAAGCTAGCAGAATATGTACAGGCTTATAATGCTCTGCCAACTAAGAAAGACGGACAACCATCATTTAAGCTCACACTCGAAAATTTGTGCCATTCAGTATTGTGGGTTGGTAAAAAGAAATATGTAAAGAATCTGGCATGGAAGAAGGGTGCCAAATTTAATTCGCTTGATAAGTTGGAATTCGTTGGCCTCGAATCAAACAAGGCATCTGTGCCGAAATTCGTGCGTGATAAGCTGATATATCTTGTAAAGAGGATACTCAAGGCCAGTGAAGATGGTATCGATATAGCGAATATGTTGCAATTCGAAATCCGGTTAATCAGAACCGAATTCGATATGCTTGAATATCACCAGATGTGCAAGGCCATACGCGTTACTGATTATGAAAGTTGTGTAATAAATGACCAGACTTTATGCGAATTCAAGTCATCAGCCAAGCCCCATACCAAGGGAGCGGTATATTACAATTATCTTATAAACAGTGACACCAAATATAATTACGCCAACTATCTACCACGTATACAATCTGGGATGAAAGTCCATACGTATGCAGTAGCAGAGGGTGACTTTCGCGATTTCTCATTTCCTTTGGGCAAAGTGCCGGATGTCAAAGGTTTTGCACCGAGGATGGATGTGGAAGCACAGTTTAAAAATGAATTCCTTGGGCCGCTCAATAACATAGTTAAGGCGCTGGGTATCATAGATGTAAAGACTATTAAACAAAATAGTGCTGTGATACCACCGATGTGGTAGTATAATAAAATCAACATGATGGTTATCAGCTTTGGAACCGAAAATAACAGGAACTTGAAAGGCCATAGGCGGTCTGTGGAATCAAGAAGACCGAGAAGTATTAAGGACAAGCCGATGCTATCAATAAAGTGGAAACCGGCAGCGGCGATGTTATCGTTCGATTTATCAGATAATCTTCATCTTCAATCAAAAACAGTAATCATAAAATCTTAATATAATGGCAGTAGCTAAGAAATCAGCATCACAAAAGAAACAGGAAAAAGCCAGAAAATTTGTTGGTCTCGATAACGTCAACGACTTTGCGGCGGTGAACGAATTTATGGCACAGTTCGGGAACGATGACACTGCCTCATTGGTTGATGATTATGAAGAAACGGAGCCGACCGACTGGATTCATACAGGTCATTATCTTTTCAATGCCCACATAAGTGGCTCTCTCCGTAAAGGTTATCCTGTTGGTAAGGTTGTCACCATACCGGGTGACCCAAAGACCGGTAAATCTTATTTGTTAATGAATGGCTTCCGTGAGGCCCAAAAGAAGGGTTACTTCGTTAGGTTGTGGGAAACCGAAAATGCACCAGACAAGAATCGGTTCCTAAAGCAAGGTATAGACCCCAAACAGATAAGGATATCGCAGCCGGAGACTGTAGCTCAAATCATAGTTGAGTTCACGCAACTCACTGAGACCCTGCTCAAAATGAAGAAGGAAGGTAAACCGCTGCCAAAGATTGCCGTAGCGATAGATTCTCTTACGGTGCTCAACTCACAAAAACAATATGATGACGCACTTGAGGGTAATATCAAGGCTGATATGGGTACTGTGGCCAAGGACATCATACAATTATTCAATATGATGACCGTACGTTGCGGTAAGCTCGGCATCTTATGGCTCAACACGATGCACGTGTATGAGAAAGAAATAAAAGGCTACCAGAACAGGGTAAAGACACCATCCGGTGGTACCGGCCCAATGTACATGTCGTCTGTGGTGCCTATGCTCACTAAGAGATATCTCACAGACCTCGATGCTGAGGGTAAATACACAAAGCATGGTGTGCTTGTGACATCCACAATATTCGAATCTAGATATAGCCAACATCACGATGTGGACTTGTACATCAACTTCGAGAAGGGGATGAATGAATTCCTTGGGTTACAAGACTATGTTGGTTGGGATGTATGTGGTATAGAGCGTGGTAAGACCACCGATTTCGTCGATGTAGCATATGAACTTTTCACCAAAAAGGTTGTGACTTATGACAATATTGTTGGTCACGCGTTTACCCTGACCGGATTGAAGAAGGCACTGACCGAAAGTAAATTCGAGTTCATAAAATACTCACTCGATAAAATGATTGAAGAGGGATATGTAAAGGACATGGGGGTCGATGCCTATCAGTTCACCAAGAAGATACTTACCAAATTTGAGGAAGCGCCAAAGAAGGACAGCACCGAAAAGGCATGGAAGTATAAATATAAGACCGGTGAGGTTCAGATAGCTGTACCAAATGCATCATCACCAAACTGGGCTGTTAAGCATCTCGGTCGCGCAGTACCCACGCAGGAACTGTTCACCGCAGAAGTTTTCACACAGGAAGTGATAGCTCAGATTGATGAAAAAAAGATAATACCAAAATTCAAACTATCTGACCAGAGCAGAGCGATTGATGAAGCAGCCGATGAGGAAGACAGTATAGAGAATTTGCTCACGGCTAATGTGTAAATAAACAAATATGAATATATCAGTTTTGTTTTTGATGATATTATTCGTGGCCCACTATTTGGGTGATTATACCCATCTGTCTAGACCAAGTATGCTAGCAGCAAAGCGCATCGGTTACCCATATCCACCGATATTTGCACATGCGATGGTGCATGCCATCATCGTGCTTGTAGTCTGCTGTGTGTTTGTTGGTAAGAGTTCACTGCAATTTAGGTGGGATGTATGTGATGTGGCATTTATTATTGAATTGATTACCCACTTTGTAATCGATGTATTAAAAGGTAAATGTAATGTTTGGTTCCCAAAGGTGAGCCAGCCACAGAACATATCACATTGGTACATATTTGGATTTGACCAGCTATTGCACCATTTGGTATTGGTGGTGATATGGGTGATATGCACTACCACATAAAAACGAATATATCAATGGCAACAATAGCATTCGAGGAAAAACTGGAGAACGCTGGCTCATTAAAGCTGAAACACGTTACCGGGAATTATAAATTTCTCCCCAACATAAATGAGGATGATTTGGTATATTTCCTTCTTTCTACCGGAAGAAGGAAATTCGATGCGGAATCAACGGTCAAATTGTTTGAGGACAATCAATATGGTGTTCTGTCTGCTATACGGACATTGTTGGAGAAGAACATCATAACTCTCATTACACAAGAAGAGGGTTCTGACAACAAGAGTTACCAGCTGGATACCGCCAAAGTATTAACTAAATCAAAAAACGGCGACAAACTAAAGTTCATATACCCATCGACGATAACAATAGAGACCAATGGACTTTAATTCTGATAAGGTAGTATACCACTATGTATGCAGGAACCTCAATCTTTTTAATAAAATACAGGAGAAATGGTTCACTAACCAGTACATAGCCAAGCTGTTCAAGCTATCAAAAGTATTCTATGACAATTTCAAGACCAGTATATTTGATGTTAATAACCCGAACATCACGCAAATCGAGAATTTCGCGGTAGCAAATAAGGAACTGGTAGAAACCGATGCCCTTCTCACTAAAGAAGAAAATCTAAGGCTATTTCTAACGAATGCGGAGCATGTAATAAAGCATGATTATAAGCAATATAGTCCCAACTACATAGACGAACTCATTAATGCTACTGTAGAATGGCATTCATTTCAAGACGGACTGAAACAGGCGGTTGAATATCAAAAGATAAACAAGCCCAAGAGCCTTGGTGAGATGCGTAAAATCATAGCCCAATGCAAGGAATATGTATCTCTTGGGGCATCAGTTAAACTTGACAATGACCTAGGTGTCGATTTTTATGACCCGGAAGCTCATATGCAACCACCACAAGGCCATCTCTTACACAGTGGTTTCAGGTCGCTAAATGAATGGCTCAGTGGGAATCCAAGTGGTGGTTTTGAACGTGGCACCACCACCGTATTTATATCATTGCCTAATGTGGGTAAATGTGAAATATATGACTCTAAAATTAGAATACGTAATAAACATACTGGAGAAATTAAGGAAATATCTGTGGGTGATTTTTATGAATCAATAAAGCAGCAACCATCTGTTTGATAATTGATGTGCATTGTTTGATAATCATCATAAAAATAAATAAAATTATTTCATGGCGGAATTTATAGATAAAATTGTTGTTTCAGATTGGGAAGTAGAAACCGACTCTGGATGGGAAAATATTGATGGTGTTGGAAAGACAATACAATATGAAGAGTGGATTGTGAAGACTGTTGATTATGAACTTACGTGTGCTGATTTGCATATATTGTTTAAACGAATTTTTTATGCCGACGGTTACCCGGATGACCCTTTGGTGGAAGGTGTAAATTATCATGTGAAAAATTTGAATATAGGTGATGAAATATGGACAAAAAACGGATGGCAAAAAATATGCCACATAGAGAAAACAGGGAAATTTTCCAATATGTATGATTTACAGTTATCACATGAAAGTAATCATAGATATTATACAAATGACATACTCAGCCATAACAGCATATTTTTAGGTTCCCTCGCCTACAATATGCACCTAAATGGTCACAATGTTCTATTGGTCTCTCTGGAAATGGCCACATACAAGATACTTAGGCGTATCGGTGCCAATGCATTTGACGTACCATTCAAGGAATACGAGAATCTGGCTGGTAACCCGGAGAAAATAGGTGGGTTGATAAAAGACTTCAAAGCCAAATGTAACACTGAGGTGATACCACCGGGTGCATTCAAACTCAGGCGTTTCGGTGCCGCCACAGTTGATGATATCATGGCATTGGTGTTTAAATTGGAAGAAAAATATGGTATTGTGATTGAAGGCGTTGTGATTGACTATTTTACCGAGCTGCAGAACAAATACGGTCTTTCTTCCGATGACATGTATTCATACCATAAACAGAACATGAACGATATGTTCAATGCTGGTGTTGAATATAATAAGGCCATGATAACTGCACATCAGGTGAAGGTGAATGGTCAGAATCTTAATGATATGTCCCTCTCATCATTGTCTGAGTCATCCGGTATAGCATTTAGGCCAGACAACATCTTTGCTATCATACAGCCACCGGAGATGAAACAACGCAGGGAATACGTTCTCAAAAACATAAAATCACGTGACAGCGAATTCAAGGATTATAGGACCACGTTCGAGATAGACTACTCGAAGATGCGTCTTACTGCCAAGAATGACCAGTTACCACCGGATAATATGTTCTTATAAATTATTACATATAGAAACGTGTAATTCGTATAGCCTATAATTAACCAATAAATTGGTATATGGTAACAGACAGAGAGATGAATCTGGAAGATGATGCAACCTTAGATGATAAGGATGTACCAATGGCATCGGATTCTGAGGAGCCGGAAGAAGGCTCCACCCATGATACCAAAATGTATTACTCGGTCGAGGACGATTATGCCAATGGGAGACTGGATGATATTTACAACCCGGAAAACCATTATACATTGACAAAACTCCGGAACAGTCTGGTGTCAGCATTCGATGTTCTTATAGCCAATCATCCACAATATTCATTTCTAAGGTCAATAGATGTCAGAAAGGTGATACCGGGGGATAGTATATATGTTGTTTTCGGCAAAACTGAATCAGAGGTAAATTTCGAGACTAGGACCGGGAAATACGGCGGGGATTATGGGATTATGGACTATGGTGATGACTTGGAGCTGGAATTGGAACCGAAGTCGCAATGCAAGATATGCAAGATAATAGATTGCGACAGCGATGGTGAGATGTATATTATACAGGACGAATCCGGCAGGATGTTTGTAACCAATAGCAACTGGATAAAACCTATAGATGAATGTTTGAATAAACTGAAATCATCAGATATAGCATTCATATATGTGAACATGCGCAAATACACCAAAGGCGTTACATCGGACATAGAGTTTTTCGATGTCTTCCAGACCTATTTCAGAATCAACGAGAAGATATTGTATGCCGCACTACCTTTTACCGTACAGTGTGTATTATTGAATGCATTGAATAAGGCCACAGGAGTCTTCAAGAAAAAGAATATCAATCCGATGTGGTAATTAAACCACATTCTATCAAATATATCACATAATATCGATAAAACGGCGGCTAGTCAGTGTTAGGTCACGAACGTGACGCACAACCCGGAAAGGAAAAGGTTCCGGAGCCGCTGTATTTTCAAACACACTCTATGATACTGAACCAGAGGCCAATTGACAAAGCCATAGAAATAGGGGATATACATCTTGGGATTCGCAACAATTCCATGGAATGGTTACATAACATAGACGTATTATTCTTCCATCGTTTCCTGATTCCATATCTGCGTTCACTACCAGATATAGACAGATATCAGTTATTCCTCACTGGTGATTTGTTTGACAGTAAGCAAATGTATAGTCTCGTGGTGCAGAATAGGGCCAGATATACAATCAAGGAACTGGCGAAGATATTGCCGGTCCACATAGACTTAGGTAATCATGATTTGTATAGCGATAAGCCGATGGTGCTTGAAAATGGAGAAGAAATTTGGATAAATGCATGTGACTTCCTCTCCGATATAGACAACGTACAGGTCTACTTAGAGCCGACAACGCTTGAGACAGTCACAGGTATGAAATTTACCATCATACCATTCATAGGGACACCAAATCACCATGATGTTTCCAGAGAGGTCTCAATAATAGAGGAAATCAAAAAACAGCACAATGATTACCTTTTTATGCATACGACGATAGAGGGGTTCTTCTATGAGGGTAAGCCGATAGTCGAAGGAGAGGGTATCACGAAGCAATTATTGGCCCCATTCAAGAAAGTTAAGAATGGACACATACATTCCATGCAGGAAGATGGAAACATTCTAATCCTTGGGACACCGTACCACACCAAAATGTCAGAGTGTGACAACCCGTGCTACATATATGATGTTGATTATTCCAGCCGGGATGAGGTGACCAAGATGGTCGAGAATAAGATATCTCCAAGGTACCGGAATACCAACATATTCCGGATTATGGAGATGACGGTCGATAAGGCAAAGAAATACGTATCGAATTGTTATTGCAGGTTTAAGGTACCAAACCATTTAACCAATTCATATGACTTCGTTTCCATAAGGGATATATTGGCTGAGCATGCACGTACCATAGAATTCGACCCATTGGTATCGGAAGAGATGGAAGCGGAGTTGGTTGTCGGTGATGAGGGAATAGACACCGGCATGGGTAAGGTTGATATTAGGGGTAAATATCCGGAATACATCGAAAAGCTGTCTATGGTTAATCTATCTTCCAAGGAGACACTTGAGGTCCCGGATAGCATGAAACCAAAGTTGTTGGAAGACTTCAATGCGCTGTTCACGAAAGCAGAACGGGGTATGAATGTAAATGACCTCGAATAAGCAAATACGGAATCTGTATATCTCAAAAAACTCTCAATAATGAAAATCCGGAAGATATTATCTAGAAATATAATGTGCTATGGCAACAAGACGCTGGAAATCGACTTCACTAGGGATGAGGCCTCTATATGGGAGCTTCTCGGTGGCAATGGCGTTGGCAAATCCACATTGATACGGATAATCAAGCTTGGCCTGTATGGTAAGACTGATGGTATGACATTATCGGAGATAGCCAATGATGTGAACGGTAATGGTTACATAGAGACCCATTTCGAATCACGAGGTGGCTCATATATGGTCGTACGAACGTTCAGCCCGGCTTCTGTGGCGCTTTATGAAAATGGTGCTACTACATCAACAGACAAAGGCAGCAAACCAGAACTGGAAAAGTATATCTTAAATGAAATCATTGATATACCATATTATGTTTTCGATAATGTGTTGAGCCTTAGCCTCGGTGACTTCAAGTCCTTCCTAAAGATGAAACCGGAAGATGCCCGGAAAATACGTGATAGGATATTTTCATTCTATGTACTGAACTCGATGGTGGACGTTCTAAAATTGAGCATCGGAACAACCGCCAAACAAATTGACGTTATAAACGGCAGTATATTAAATATCAATGAAAATATAGAGAAATCAAAGGCTGCATATGAACAGGCTAAATCTCAATTGCAAGATGATAAGGATATCAAACTGGTAGAATATCGTACCCGGCTGACGGAGCAAGAGAATATATTGGCGACTCTGAAAACCCAACAAGGCAAATTGGAATCTGAGTATAAAGAAGAAACAGAGAAATTGCTCGCTGTACAGTGGCATATGCTTAATGCGGAACACCAGAGACTTGTATCTGCGGTGAATGGGTGTGGTGAAGAACTGAATCAAATATCGGGACAGAAGGACAACCTACAACATGATATTTCCCGGTATGAAAATAGCGTACAATATGCTGAAAATATGGCCAAGCAGAAGGAACTTGAGGCAAATGAATTGAAGTTACAAGAGATTGTAGCTACAATCCAAACCAATAATGCCGAGAAACAGAGATTGGAATCGGCGCTACAAACAGCCCAAGATAGCCTGAAATTCATAGAAGGTAATCATAAGCTTACCACCGACATTCAATGGTTATTGAATTGGTATACTAATGTGATAAGCCTGATAAACAGCAAATCATTTATACAAGTGGAAATCGACTCTGCTTCTGCTCAGATAGCAGATATAGATAGTAAGAAGTTGAAGATAAATGAGGCGCTGGTAAAATATAATAGTGACATAGCTGTGTATACAAAAAGACTCGCAGCGTTTGATAAGGGAACCTGCCCTGAATGTGGTGCAAATCTAGCTGATGATGGTAGTCGCCGCGAACTATATGAAAATGAGTTGGAAACTGCCAAAGGGAAGAAAGAAAATGTGGACAAAATAAATGTTGCAGCCGATGGGACACTCAGTGCGGCAAAATCGTCACATAGTGCTTTGGTCGCCAAGCTCGCTGAAACAAGCCAGTCAATAAGAACAGAAGGAAACACGTTGTATTCATATCAGGTACATGAAAAATTGTCACAGCTTAAATTTGGGCTGGTGTCCGGCCTTATGGCAATTGTCAAAGGCGAAGCCACCGCATTGCCTGATATCACTGGTGACATCAATATATTGAAGCCACAGGAGGACGCATCACCGGACCGTATGCAACAACTCACTGTAGAGGTAGACAATATCATCAAACAGTCGAAAGAAATAAATTCCACTCTCGCTTTCAAATCTACAGAACAAATATCTCTTGATATAAAAATAAAGACGACTAAAAGTTTATTGATACCAGTGCAGCCGGATAGCGAAATTATCAACAAACCGGTGGAAGAACTGCAAGTAGAGATAGCTAGATTGCGCAAATCGATAAATGAATTAGACAATAGTTCGATAAGCAAGCGGTCTGAAAAAATGACTAACGAGAATGCAATCACATCAATCACAGCAAAATTATCAGCCATAGCCAAACCAGCCTATGCCGATGCGGTGACCATCAATGATGCCGACGCTATAAACGGTAGAATAAACGTTCTGAAAAACAAAATCGCCGAACATAATGAACTTAT
>OUMT01000003.1_pt1 | contig 25050 bp, 45 predicted proteins | sample 1691051 | NCBI WGS metagenome assembly OUMT01 (sample SAMEA3914864, study PRJEB12502) | metagenome | biome: forest; material: soil | place: USA | collected 2012-03-12 | depth 0.3 m | reverse complement strand
TTGGGGCCGGAAGAGGACTATAGACATATATGGTGATGCTGAGCCAGAGACAACGCAAGTCAATACGACATCAAATTTCGCATCAGAAGCAAAACCAATAACGAACAGCCGACTTGTTCCTCCGCTTGAGAAGAATGTGCCTCTGTATGATGTGGTGACGACAGTCATGACCGATGGAGAGATAAAGCACTCCGTGAATTATAAATGGCCATTTATCTTCCCCAGCTCGGAATCGGAATATTTGACCGGCAATGATGCCAAGGCTGTCTTCCAGAATCTTGTAGAAAATATGCCACGGATATCGGGTATTGTAAGTGAAACCAAAGCAGCTGGGTATTTCATTGGTGGCCCCAATCTCCATATAGCGTTTTATAACTGTAGAGAAGAGCTTGCAGTTGCAACATTCGCAGCTGAACATGAATGTATTGCGTGGCTGGATGACCGGAGACAAATGCCTGAACCTATAGCAAAATATCTGACTGGTTATCAAGCGTCACGCATATATGCTGACCTAAAAGATACAGATGAAAATTTTCAGATGAGTGAAGACCATAAGACATGCGGATATTTCCGTGTTTACATACCAGAGGGTGGATATGTCGTGTTCGATAACAGAGATGGGAATCTCAGAACTGAACAATTAAATAGTGGCTCGGAATGTATAAAATGGCTAAATGATTGGAGCAGATTCTTATATGGGGCCAAGCTAGAGGAGCAGGAACCGGCCACTGATGAGCGCGGGTATATGATAGGTGAGTGCGCCGATTTCTTCTACCACTTTCTTATACGTCTCTCTGGAGAGGAACGCAAGAAACCTTACAGTCTAAAAGCTGGATATTTCTCTGATAAGCTGACAGCAGGAAAGATGTTCGCATTCGATAACAGGACCGGTGTTCTTGGTAGTGGCTATTTCGACAATGCAATCGGGTGTATCGAGTGGTTAGCCAGTAATTACGCGATGGATGGCGATGAGAAGTCAGGGCCGGTCACAAAAGATTGATTTATAGGGCGGCTAAATAACTATTAGTATTTTTATATCATGAGGGAATTACCATTCTTACCAAAGCCGGTTGAAATATCCGCTATACTAGCTGGAAAACAAGTGCAATTCCGGCAAATCATAAAGCCGCAGCCGGAATATTTCCTTAATTGTGTATTTGGTAAACCGGTTGTAAGTACCGATGGTAGATTTTATACAGTTGGGAAAGACGGGAAAGATAAAACAATCATATCACCATATCAGGTTGGTGATATGGTCTATATAAAAGAGACATTTAGAGATTATACAGATACTGATGATGTTTATAAGACTATCATAGAATACGCAGCCGATGGTGGTCATATATCGCTAAATCAATGTGATGGTGACGGATTCCAGATGTTCAACAAGGATGGCTCCGAGAAAATGGTTCCTTGGATAGCCTCTGCAGTGATGCCCAAATCAGTAGCACGGATATGGCTGAAAATAACAAATGTCCGGGTCGAACTAATACAGAATATCGACGACATCGGTGCGATGGATGCCGGTATAATGAACCTGTCGCATGAATGGGTTCTCAGAAATTTCCCCGGTTATGAGATGAAACACACTGAATGGAGCAGGGACCAAACCACCGGGACCAAACCACCACTCGGCCCTACCCCATCGAGGGTGTTCGAGAAGCTCTGGCAACAGATGCATGGGGATAGCTGGAATCGTAATGATTGGGTGTGGGTGTATAATTTCAACATAATTTCAACAATAGGTAAACTATAAATAAAATTCATGGGACACAAATTAGATGACAGGATAGCAGCAACATATTATGGCTGCAAAATTAGCCATCCAACATATGGTATAGGTGTAATATGTGGTATACTACATAGGAATATCTATTTACTGAAAGGACAGCATGGGCCTGTTGAAGGATGTGATATTGATAAATGTCAGCTCATGCTGACGCCGCTTTCCAAAATCACGGATGAAGACGCTTCCAAAATAATCCATATCATATGGAATAATAGTACATTCCATAGGCCGACCAATGGTAAGTATATAGCCGAAAATCTCAGGACGGTTGACTTGCCTATAAAAGTAGGACAAATAATAGCAGAATATCTACGTTCCCCATTCCGCGCTGATGGTACATCAAAGCCAGTTTATGACCTCGGCTTTGGGCCAATTGAATCCTTGATAGAAGCTGGAATAGCTATCGACGTTACGAATGGAGAATTGGTATAATAAACTTATCAATCATATCAATTTATAAATAATATATCATGAATTACAACGATTATGATATGCCTGATGAGGTCCGGGAGCACTACAGCGATATGGCCAACCATTTTGAGCGGATAGAGTTGTATGAGATGGCCGTGTACAATCTCGCTTATATCCTGATAATTACTTTGTTTGTTATTGTGGCGCTCGGCTGGATATAATAATTATTTATGCGAATGAAAGCAAAACATTTCAAAAAGCGATTCCCAATATGATAGGCCATAAATTCAAGTCAATCAGAGAGGCCAGAGGCCAGACGCTCCGTGATGTAAAGAACGATACTGGTATAAGTGATGCGCATCTGAGTCAGCTGGAGAACGGAATAATAAAGAATCCATCGTATAGGATTATTAAGCAACTAACTGAGTATTACGGTATGAAGTTCGATATAGATAATTTGGATGAACTAACCGTACTGGCATCAACCATGGTTGATGCGGAAGTGGAGCAACTCACCATGTTTGCAAAGTTCATAATAAGCCAACGTAAATCTAAATAAATCGGTTATAACTCCTCACCATCTTTATCGCTATGTCCAACAGCTATACATGGCTCATCATCATATATCCGCTGTTATCATTATTAACGAATACGTATATGCCATGCACCAGAGGATAATATTTGTGTATATCACTCCACCAAGTAGCAATAATTTCATCTTTTAAACTGTCGAGTATGTGCACACTTTTATCTGGATAGGCGTGTATGCCGACACAATGGCGAATTTCATCTGTTTCCCCGGAAACGACCATAAGCATCGGTGATACATGTTCCTTTTCCATGGGGTATAGCTCGAAATATGATGGAAGTTTGTTTTTGATAATATCTCTCCATACACATTCTATATGGTAGTTTTTCTTCTCCTTTCTTAGTATCTCATTTTGGTCATATATCCTGTGTGGTTCATCGGCTCCATGTCCGATGTGAGCAAGCATCGTTTCTTCATTCAGAACGTTGGCCAAAGCATAAACAGCACAATTATGACCATCTGTTTGTTTGAATTGTACTTTCCATATTTCTGGCTCCGGCTCTATGCTTAATAATTCATGCTTTAAATTATGAGTTTTACCCCTGAACCAAAATTCTTGTTTACCACCGGTCAGACCATAAGAATAACAGGAAGAACACACACTTTCATCAAATAACACACTGCCTTTTAATGGGCCACAATGATGTCCTGTGCATTCGCCAACTATGTGGCTATAAATCTTACCCTTTCCTTGTAGTTCTGCGAATTCATGCAGAAACTCCGGTGATATTGGATATACCCTGTGCTTTGGATATACCGGATTATTATGTAATGATGTGTCGGTAGAGGCGTTAATAGCTTCCCAATATTTATTTGGCACATCATTCAGACCACGATTTGTGTGTCCACTTAGATACTTCATCGTATCAATATCAGCTCTGGTGGCCTTGAATGCTTTCTTACAGAATCTATGCCAGAACCACTCACCCTCATTTACCGGTCTGATGGGGTCGGTTATATAAAGATGTTGAGCTGGCTGATACTGAACTTCTTTAGCTGGGCAATCATGGTCGGCTATGGACAAATGACCGGTCTTATCGGCTAATAAATCTCCCTTTGAATATCCCGGTTTGCTATGCGATGCCAGATGTGAATTTTGTGGCCTCTTTGGTGTACCCATCTCTATGTGTTTTACTTGTTCATTTTCCTTGTACCTGCTGTTCGGTTAGGTTTTCTATTCATTTACCGAATGATGCCTTTATATGGATTATCGTGTTCTTCTGCTTCTCCAGAGAATATCCATTATGCACACCAGTCTCTAAATCCTTGGCTAACGCATCGATTGATAGGCCACATGCTTGTAACAGTTCAGCTTTGAATTCTTTCCATTCATCATCGTCCATATCAGCCCGGAACAGCTCAGTAAGTATTTTCTCGGCTTCTGCTCTATAATCGACCTGTTGTATATCTTCCATATCAATGCCTATTTGTAGATGATGTATTTGGTTGTTATGATTTCCACGTGGTTATTGGTATTCTTCATCTCAAAGAATCCTGGCTTTACTCTACGTATGCGTTCGGTCACCTTCCAGCCATACCAATTACGGTATGTATAATCGAATTCCTCTACATATTCCGGGAGTACAGCGTTGATGTTCTTTTCATCATAGATATCAAAATCCATAAGGAACTTGGCACACAAAGGCTGGCATATGAAGTTGGCCTTCTTACCTGCTACGGTTATGATATTATTATCTTTGGGATTGGAGAACACAATCTCCACATCTCTATGGAGTCTATTCTTATCCAGACATTGTGGTGTCCTAAAATCAATTACCAAAGTCCCATTATCTCGATATATGCTCGCATCCATGATAATATAATTTATTTGATTGGCTATAGATGAATATGCTGAAACAGACCAATATGCCTATCAAAGTGTATACCAACAGCCAAATAAATTCTTTAGTTTTCCAATTCATAAACTATATATGCTGATTAATCGGAAGCATAACACAAAGTACAAGTGTGTTCTGACCTACCGCTACCGGGGTCTTGACCGTCATATTGCCATGTGGATTTTCCGGACGCATCCTTGTGGGTACATGACTTCTTAATCTCATGCCGTTCATCACCCAACTTCTTTAACTTCTTGTCAATTTCTTTCACTGCCTCTTTTCTCTCTTTTTCAAGGAGTTCTATTTCTGCATCAATGCGATTTAGGCGGTTTTTCTGCTCCAGATATGGATTCATAATACGTTTGTTGTGGGTTGTGAATTTATCAGGTTTTACAGTTCCTCAAGGAGTATCATCTCCTTATCCCATGCACCGAGTATTTGCCAGTAGGCACCAAATGGTGACTGTGCAAGCAGTATCGGGTCTTTCTTTTTGTATTCATCCTTGAACATCTTCTCTTCCGCAATCACATAGAAGATAGGAGCCTTACCACACAGTTTGATAGTCTGGTCCTTGTATTCCTTCATGATGTTCACTGCCTCATCAGGAAATGCGGCGACAAATAGGTCACTGCCCTTTAGCACTAATTTATACTTGTTTACAAGGTCTTGTATTTTGTCTGAGGTGGTATTTTCGAACTGGTCGTAAAAATCTTTGAACTCATCCCACTTCTTGCGGTTTTCGAGCCGTGTGACCATATCCATCATCTCGTGCTTACCATAACTGTTGGTCTGTATGAGATTTTTCTTTGTCTTTAAAATGTGGATTTTGGCGTCGATGTGTTCAATGGTCATATTCGGGCCGGGGACTCTCTCAAGCTCATGCAACACATCCTTCGGTTTTATGGCAATGACTTGTCCCACTACTTTTTCCTCTGTACCAGACCGGACGATTATGTCTGCTGGTGCAGATGCATCATCAACTACTGGGGCTTGTAGCCCGTTGGCGGTTCCGATTGTTGTATTACCAATAGGTATTATTTGATTGTTTGTGGAATGCCATCCACCGAGGAAATCATAAAGATATTCAGCTTTCTCCGCTTCTGGTGTGGGGGTACCAAACATCTTGGATATTTCATTCGCCATCATCTGCTGGTCTTTCTCCTTGTCTCTTTCTATTTGCAGCATTTTCTGCCTGTGCTCAGCGACGAGTCCTTTTTCTGCATCAGAGAGAGCGCCCAATTCTTCTTTACTGGTGATGAATGGCTTGCGCCACCTGAATGGATTTTTAAAAAACATAATAGACTGATTTGTGTGTGATATAATATACAATTGGCGTTGGTGAGATAAGTTAATTCTCGACACCCTCACCATCACATTCATCGCAAGTCCTTATCCCGGTGGTGTAAGGAGCGTAATTTATCGATTTGAGCTTGTCAAGCACTGTGCGCCTCTTCCTGATAAGTTCCATGTGCGCCTCAAATGGCATATCTCCATGTAACATGTTATCAAGGATTTTCAATTGCCTGAGTAAGCTCTCTTCATTTTCGATTTTCTGTGTGGTCATGATTTATTTAAATTTTGTTGCGAAAATAATATGGATGTATATTCCTGTCAAACATTAAAAATTGTTCGGAATTGGGTAGCATCACTACCAAGCACTGGTTGTTAGAGTATAATAATGATAACTCCTAATAGTAAGAGACCCATCATAATACAAGTGAATATAAAGTATCCTCTTTCCCAATTGCCCATTTTTGAATTATTTTTATTACTGTCAATATATACCTCTTCTTGCAGAATATTATCAAGTGTGGCATCTATATCCTCTCATTGCGATAATAAACATATAAATTTATGTCCCGGATGGTTTGAAAGTTGCCTCAATCGAACCCTGCCAGATTGATAAGGGAGCGATATGGACAAAATCCCCATAATCCGGACCGTATTTCTTTTCACAATAATCTTGTGCCTCCTCTTCTGTCTTGAATCCGAAGATTCCGTCGGTTAGGAGATGCTTGACAGGAACATCATAAATGCGCTTATCGAGGATGAGAATGGTTGCATCAGCCGGAGCCATCATCAGCCTCCGGTCAAATATCAGATAAATCGCTTGCATTATTCTTGTGATTTTGTCTTACAAAAATAATATATGCTGTGGTGTGTGGGAATAAATGCGGTATTAATTGGTGGTCCCGGAGATTAGAGCGATTTGATAAGAGTGATGGCCCGGCTGAGCGAATTAATAAATCCGAATATTTTGATGCCTTCGTTGCTTTGATTGCCATATCCGACCTCTTTGCGACATTCAAGTTCTTCTATTAGGAACTTCTTTTCCGGCTCGGTGAATTCCATATTACCAGACTCTATCTTATTCTTAAGAGTGGTCAGGCTCTCCGGGGTCTCAAATTCATCGGCGCTGTCGGGGTCGTCCTCGATGGTCTCAAGCCTGATGTCTATGAGTGGGACTATCTCGTCGATTTGGTATGGTGTGAATTTCTTTTCCATATGTTTATTTCTCCTTTGGTGCCACTGGATAGCCCATTATATTGGTGATTTTACCATCATATACTGCTCGCGGTAGGTCATTCACCCGGTCCCACAATCTACGCTCTATTAATACCTGACTAGCTCCGTATGTCTGGAAATCCGGGTTGACCAGTTTACCATCTCGATAAAAGAATACCTCCTCGCGTTTGTACAACCCGACAAGCTCCGGAGCATCAGTGATAATATGATGGTCCCTAGGACATCCGGTGGTGTGGAGTTCTCTACGGGTCATCCCGCTTTCAGGGTAGAACAGGGTATTGTCTTTATTTAGACCATCAGGGATTGGATGACCGGCCTTGGGGTCGAGTATATAACAGTTCATGATTATCTTAATTGAAAGTAAACAATAGTTTTTATGATGGCGGTGTATAATGCTTCTCTCATGGATTTGCATGGGCCGCTGGATATGGTCATTGTATCACACGGGGCACTGTGATGTCTTGATATTTGTTGTGACCTCTTCCGGAACGTATGTGTGATATTGCATATATTGGCTATTTCATCGCTCATTGATATGCTCACATGACTAGTATCATATATGCCGGAATGTGCCTCGTTGTGCTCGGCCTTGATGTTGTCGTAAATCGACATCAAGAGATTGTAGTCCTTGTGGAACTGGAGAACCTCTAAGTAGAACTTATCGTTCAACCCCTCTCGGTAGGTATACTCGGTGCCGTGGTACTGACTCTGTAATATCAGCTTGTTCCCATCGATTATTGCAGACTTCTTCATGTCAATTCTTTTTAACCTAAAACCCCGCTCCATTTACGGATGCGGGGCCGGTGTGCTAATGTTGCCTCTGAGCTATTGCAAGTTCAGCTTGTTTATTTTAACCTTGATTTGATATTCGCTCAGGCGGGTATCGCGTTCGCCATTTATCATCACATTTTCGAAAATGCAGGGATATTGATAGAAAGGATTACCAAGAGGCGATGTATTGATTACTATCTGGTTGAACATGTCAAACGAACCAAATGTATCCACCACTTTCATGGTAGAATTGAATGGGTTTTTCTTGTCGTGCCTGATGATGTTTTCGATGGTTGCGTCCGGGCTAAGCTTGAGACCACCTATCTTGTCGCACATCTTATAGAGGAAGCTATCAGCCTCATCCTTGGCAGAACGGCTGGATATTGTTTTCAGAGTATCGTCGCTGACCAGTTGTTTGTCGGTGTTCAGTACGCCATTTTGCATATAGCGGAAAATGACATCAGCGTCGGCTTTACCCTCTTTTGTCCTTGGAAATGGGCCAATACCTACTTTGTTGATGAATTCCTGAGCCGCATTGCGCATCCTGATAAGGCTGGCCAGTGTGTGGTCATATATCACTATTTCCCACTCATTCCTAATTACCATTAGACCGGCCAGTATCTGCTTGGTAACTTGGCCTTTGATAACTTCCTGCTTCCTACGGAGAGCAGCAGCATCTTGTTCCTTGGTATATTCTTTGATTGCATCGACCAGTTGGGTCTGTATTATGTTGATGGTTTCTTTAACCACCTCGTACATGAACACATCGCCAGCAGCCTCGGTGGTCACTTCTTTCAGACCCCTCAATTCATATCCATCCATCTTGGGGAATCCCATGATATCATCGGAGATGTACATCCGGTAGTTGGCTACTTCATGAGATACCTTGTTATCCTTGAACCAGTTAGGACTCATTTCCAATATAGCTGCCGGGCGAATCGGCAGTATGGTCTTGCTGTATTTGGCCAATATCTTCTTGAGCTTGGTGATGGCTTTCTTCTCCAGTTCACCGCCATCGCGGAAGGTGGTCAGGATGGCAACTTCCTCGTCGGTGGCTATCCTCTTGTGGTTCTTACGGGTAAGGCCGATTATCTTGTTGATGATTTGACCGGTGGTCAGCGTAATGGTGGTGTCAATGCCTGTCATAATATTTGCGTTTTAAGTGTTTCCAAGTATAGTACAAACGACGTGCCAAATAAACTGGTAGGGGATTTATCTGCCGGTGTGTCATGCTGGACTGCCGGTATGACATGACAGAATGACATGTTGTCATGTCATCGGAGAATTACTGTCAGGCTCTTGAAGTAATCCGATATGACCTTATATACTAGGTCGATACTTACGTCCTTTATTTTCTCATTATCATTGTCCCGGCTCTCCATGCTTCCCCGGTGTAACCAGTGGAATGTATGGTAATCGGTCTTGAAGGTCGGTCTCTCAAAGGCAATACCAGTGACAGTCTTACAGGTCTTGGTTACTTCTTTAATCCGCTTGATGAGCCTCATAATTTTCCGGAGCGCCAACTTGTATGCCTCGAAGTCAGATATGTCAACCTGTGAGAGGATGTGGTTGTTCCGGAGTGTGGTATCAAGACAATCGAAACCGATATTATAGCTACGGGAGCCATCGGAAATGGTGGCGATATTGGCTATTATCTGGCCGCAGTTGTCGCAAGTGCAACCCATACCATCAGTGAGGCTGACATATTTCTTATCAATCAGAGCATATGATATATCGAGCGGTAACTTCCTTTCTATAATGGTTTTCATGATTATGGTATGTTAGTTGATTAGTCCCATTTAGGTGCAGCAGCTTCTATTCCCTTGGTGGTCGGCAACCCAGTTTTCTCATCCAGATAACCACGTGTGGTTAGGCTTTGGAGCAATTTTAGCCTGTCTTTTTGTTTCATATTGCCCATAGGCCCCATGAATCCTTGCATGTGGAGACTGGTGATAACACGCCTCTCGGTGTCGGTCAGTACATCCTCTGTACTGACTGGGTTGCTGAAATTGAAGCATGTGGATTCGTAAACCATATCACCACCAACACACAACATGAGTTCCGGCTCACCACAACTGGTCACTATTTCATAACCAGTTATCTTCTGTGCGGAGCTTATTTTCTTTTGCCCTTTATCACCTATTTCGGTGAGTATATTACTTTGGCAAAACTGGCCGATGTAACTTTTGCCGACTGTCTCAAGAGATTGCTTGTTCATAATATCCGGTGGGATTTGCTGACCACCACAAAGATAATAGTACAAACGACGTGCCAGAATAAATTGGGTATATAAATATGCCTATCTGACATGACAAGCTGCCAGCTTGTCATGTCAGATGTTATCGGCTGGCCGGTAGCCATGGGGCAATATGACTATAAGCTCCGATGTGGGTATGTATAGAGTGTATATGTCTGACAACTTGCTGTTAACCCATGCGAGTATCATATGTCCCTCACCCTTGGAGTGGTTTGTGGATGTCAGGACCAGAGCTTCGATGGTCTCCTCACCCATATCTTTAACTTCTTTCCATTCTGGGCATGGTCTGGCATTCCAACCGTCGAGATGGGCTGTGTAGGCAATCTCATGTGGGGATTTCATACCACCGGGATTATATTTACCGCTGGAAAGCTCTTCATATTCCCTCGCAGCCTTTTCAGCTGGGTTCAATTTTTCCGCATTCATAATTTACTGTTTTATGGTGGATTTAGAAAGCTCCTTCTATCATTACGGACATTTCAACAAACTCATCGAGTGTTGGTACAGTATGCCCACCAAAGTACCTAATGAAATCGTGCATTTGCATCTTATACTGGTCCTCTCCAGCTTCGTGTTTCTTTGAATACTCCTCGAATGAACGTTGATATGATACTGGTAACCAGCTGTTGGTTTTGGTATATTCTTTTTTCCAATGTTCCAAACCGGCAGGTTTTATCTTGACCAGAATGCAGTGGTTGAGATTGGTCTCGAACTTTCTTTGTGGCTCCGGGGTGGTATTGGTCAATGCCAATAACTCGGATGTGTGGATATAATGGGTTATCTCCGGGTCCTTCTGCCATCCCTTATCCAGATAGACCTTGCCATTCACGGTGTATACGTTACCCATATCCACCAATTCACCGCTTTTATATACGGCATTTGGCTCCGGATTCTCCGGGTCAATGTCTTTCCATATCGGCATAGATGGAATGTTGCGTTTTTCTCCCATCTTTTTTAGTACCTCTAAGGCGATACTACTTACATTACCATTTTTCATGACTGCTGTTTTATGAGAATTTGTGAGTATACGATTCCGCAGCATCATCAAGCGCTCTGGCCCTGTCGAGTTCCAGCGCCTTCTTGATGCATGTAACACAATATCCTATCAATACAGGATTGTCCACTCTAACCACCGCTTCGCTAGTGAATGTGCTCTGTGTCATATCCTGAACCATGTAGCAATTGCCACTCTTCACCCGGAGAGTTCCGGAGAGTTCCATATGCTCATTATTGCAATTGCACAACGGCTTATCATCTTCATCAGATAGATGGAGCTTGGCGTTGCGTTTAGTGTTATTAAATTGTATTGGAAAGTCCATAATCAATCGTTATCAGTAGTATATTCACAGATTTCATTGTAGGAGAATGTCATCACATCACCTTTCTTAACTCCAACCACTGCCATCGGATTGACAGCCAATGTGCCCTTCAATGCATTGCGGTTGCTCACATCCGTCAGTTGGATATATATCCATTCCTTGTATTCCTTGTTCTTGAACTTTCCGTTCTCGTGATTGAGGGCTATCTTTACGAAATCGCCTGTGGTGAGTTCCCTGTTTGGGTTTTCCTCTGCCATTGCTGTAATCTGTTGATGGCGCAATCATCATGTATGGGCCTGATTTTAGTATCCATATAGTGTAATTTGTTTATTGTACAAAGATAACACAACAAGCGATGTGTCAGAATAAATTTGCATGTTCACCTTTCAACTCTCGAATGTTGATTCGGTTATACTGGTCGAGGTGTGTATCATGAAAGCCCTCACCGGATTGCCGGGTTCATATGTGACTATCTTGAAATCATCGAATATCCATCCTTCTTTGCGATAACTCTCCAATATGGCGTTGATTTTGGAAAACGAATCGGTTGAACTGTATATTTTCCTCTCGTGTTCGTTTATTACAATGATATCCATTTCATATAAATTTATATGCAGGTGTGCTCTATTTCCGACTTTGTGAGTAAATCACAAGCTATTTTCACGAACGCTTTGTTGATGTACTCCAATGACACATTCCCGTTGCCATCTTTTGTATCACCGGCCAAATCCGCCAAATCCAAACACACCATTGATTTGTTGGTTATGCCTCTCTTGGCCTCTATATCGCCGTGGATGGTCTTGAATGTAGATGCGTGCTCCCGGAGTTTATCCAGCTTAATTAGTATCGTGGTCTTGGTTCCTTTGCCGTTCCTGCTCATGTGAGTCGGTTTTGCAACTACCTCCCGACATTCGTCTCTGATAAAACCGAATTTGTCTTGACATAAACAAGGCTCCCCGTATGGTTGTGGGCATGTGATTTCGCCCTTTTCTTTTTCCATTAATTGTTGAATGTTATGCCATCAACTGGAACGAAGTTGGCTCCTATGACATATACATTGATGGGTATATCCCATGGTACAGGCAGCAAATAACTGGGCTATATTTAATGCATCCCTGTAATCGGCGATGAGTGGCTCACCAGCATGTTTGTCAGGAAAATAACCGGATGCCAATATATTCTTCCTGCGCTCCTCATAATGGACCATATAACCTTGACCTTCTTTGGTGGTTGTTTTTGCCTTGAGCTGGTCATACGGTATATTAAGCTCAGGGAAACCTTCGGCCAAAGCGCTGGCCGCTCTCATTATTTTCTTTGCGGTTGCGTATTTCATATTTCAAAATTTTGCTTTACCTTCAATTATGTCCACTACTTCGGCAATAGATGACGGTCACCATACCCCCATCACACTTTGGGGTGGTGTTATAGAAAAGTGAGTATTCACGACTGGTCTTTAAGTTCCTCTACTATTATCTTTGGAACCTTGCCACAGGCCAGCATGAGTTTACAGTACGTATTGATTGAACATTTCTTGTTACCCGACAATATCTCGGACAGGTGGCTATTGGACATTCCAACTTTTTCAGCCAGCTTCTTTTGTGTACCGAACAGGCGAGCGGCCTCCCATAAAGTTATTTGCATCTGTGATACCCAATATTCAGGGCTTTCGATTAGTTCTTGTCTTTCCATCTTTTTTAGGCATTGGATATTTCATTTGTTTTTGGTAATATTCACGCTCCTTCTTGAGTTGTTTGTCAACCGTTCTCATGAAGAAGTATATCTGGCATCTGCACTTCAACTTGCGTGATGGCTTTTTATATTCCGGCATATCAGCAGCCAACTCCCATCCCGGTTGCTTTCTCATCATGAAGATTTCCTCGTGACCATTGTTGTGTTGGTGGCCTACGAAATGTGTATCGGTGCTGCCAACAATATTAATGGTGGCTGCGATGGAATGGCTTTCTATCAGGCTCATGATTGTGTGATTTTATAATGCACTGGATTGAATAATACTGAGAAACCGGGGGAAGCTTCATTGGTGGTTATGACTATTTCTGGTAAAATTGGTATTTTACCTTCTTTATAATCAACTTCAAGACGGAGAGTGAGATAACTGAATAAAAAGTCCTTATGGTCCTCCTTATTCATATCAAAGTCGGCAAATTTCTCGGTTGCCTGTGCTATCAATCTCTGTATCACCGGATGCTTGGATATAAGCGCAAATTTCGGTATTGTTTTTGCTTTTTCCATGATAATCCGGTGTATTTGAGGGTCCTTCTCCTTCACCAAACTATCGTAGAATGTTATGTCCCATTTATCAGATGGCCCGGTGTATGATTTGATGGCTTCCTCATATCTACCATTTTCATTGCCTGTGGCCATGCACCAGCCATTGCGATACCATATGCGTCCTTGCATGAGAGTATATTGGTATATCCTGAATGGGCCGCTGTCATCAAGATTGCACACTATTTCACCGAGTTGATATTTCGGCTTTATGATTTTGGTGAATACCTCAACGTCGTTATCCAGCTTTATGGGCAGAATATTGCATCCCAAAACATCATTTATCATGATGAACACCGTATTATCCGGGTTCTGGTCGGTCATGAATATATTGTCTTGATTTATCGGGTATTCACCGGCCTTTATGTTTATGCCGATGTTTTTGTGCTCATTGTTGTCCTTCAAAAGTCTAACAGATGGTACGTAGTAAACGGCCTGATTTAATAAGTCTCTCATACTGGTTGTTTTTGTTATACAAAGGTACGATAAGATTTAATTATTGGCAATAAATTTACCTCTTCAATACTTTCTTCGCCGATTTATCATATATGCTCCCAACTACCTCAAAGTCAGATTGCCAGAGACGATACAATTCATGCCATGTGCAATTGAACGCCATGAAGCAGCCATTCAGGTAAGTTACCTCTGAATATACGGGATGTTTGCGCTCCGGGTCCGTGCGACGATAAGCCTTTAATATATCACCGACGAATACCTTGAAACTCCCTCTGGCTTCAACCAACTGCATAAGTTGCGCGGCTTCGTCGTCACTCGCATCGTGCCATATGGTATTAGAATGAACATTTATGGTGTATCCATCAACACCATGGTAAATCATCTTCTTCCACTTCGGGGACCATGCCCGGAATTCTATTGTTTGTGTTGGCATAATGACAAAAGTACGAATGACGTTATTGGCTGTATATAAATCATTATTCGGTAGCCGGTACCGCGTTATTCTGCTGGAAGCGGGACTGGAACTTGATAAAATCCTTGACAATGAATTGGCCGCATGCCGCAGACACCTCTGTACCCGGAGATATTTGTACCTTTAGGAAATTTATATGGTCAGACAGTTTCCTCACCTGTTCGGTGATATGTTCCGATTCCTTATATGAATCCTTGGAGCAGTGATTGTACCTGAGTATACGAAGTTCGTTATCCCGGAAGTAAAGGTTGACATATCTTATCAACATGTCCAACTCCTCATCGCTATCGTTGAGGCCATCAACCAGTGTATGATGAAGTATCACAGTGTATTTGCCGCCTTGCTGATATAAAACCAATTGTTTAGCAGCATCATCCAGAAACATCGCATGTGGTACCACATGCTCTTTCTTCTCTGGAACAGCTGAGCCTATGGAATAAAATAACCTGAATATGTTCTTGTGGCTATAACTGCCATTGGTATATTCAGTGTTATCCATGGAGTAGGCTGGATTGATTTTGTACTTCTCACGGAGACATCTCTCCAGATGATGGAAAATTCCCATCCAGTCATGATTGCCGAGCTTCCTCGGTATCACGGTTGATAAATCTACACCATCAAGGCCAATCGAGTAACCTTTTTCGAATACCCAGTCGAGTAATTGCAGCGTGACTTCATAAACCATGTTCGGCTTGTTGAATGCATCACCCATACCCATCCATGACAACTTGATGTACCGGTTCTTCATATCCGGGTTGAATGCGACTGCGTCCTCTATGGCTTCTTTCAGATTGTTTAACACTTCGAGGTTGGATAACCTGATGAATTTTGAGTTCTTCAATGTGAGATGGCAGAACTTGCATTTCATAAAGCAACCGACCGACGACGAGATAAACACGGAGTATTTGTTGCGGTCTGATTCTCTGGTCTCAATCTGGTTAGTTATCGGATTCAGCACACTCTGCACTGATTTAACCAGCTTAACAGCAGTCTCGGACCCATCCTCGTGTATGTACTTGGAGACAGTACCATCGGTTGACCGATAGACTTCAAATGATTCTATTTTCATATTTTCAATTATGTGTTTTATTTTCGCATTTCTTGGATTCCGTCCATAAATTCCTGTCTGGCTTTCTTTGAACTGAACCATTTGTATATGTGGTCCTGTTTCTCTTGGATTGCTACAAGTGCACCATGGGTGTCCCATTTTCCGGTGTCTATTTTTATGTCATGTCCATCCGTTATAACAGCAAATATATGATGCTCCGGGACGAATATGCCAACTTTGTCAAATGTGGTGAATATTGGACCGTGGATATTTAGTTCCGCATCCATATACCCTGACAATTCTACCTCAGAATCATATTCAGTGGATTCTCCATTGGAATATGAGCTATACGTTACTTCAAGAACGAGCCGTGATGTGACTGGTAGTGAGCGGCTATCGAAGTCGACGTATTCAAGCTTGGTGAATAGAGGTAACATATTATGCTTTTTCAAAATATCATCAAGCCCGGTATTTGATATTTCTTCTGATAGATAGCTGTCGGCATACACATTATCAAATAGGATGAATTGTTCGTCACCATCATGAACATATTGCAACCAATATTTTGCTTCTTTTATAAGTCCGTGGTGGTCGAGTACGAATTGTGGCAACAATTTGAATGCATTGTTCGGGCCTTTACGCTCCTCAATGAGTTTACCGAGTTGCTTGCCTGTGATGCGTGTTATCTGAATACCTAGTATTTGCTTGATTGTTGTTGAACTCATATTGATTACTTAAATGGGTTGTATTCGTTGATAGCCGCCAGCACCCGATTCCGTGTACCACTTGTTTTCGCTGCCTTCAATTTACCACTCAGCACTGATATCTTTCTCGATGCATCAAGTAGGTAAGTATAATCTTCGTTCAGCTTGCCACCGTCCTTGTATACATCCATCTTATTACGCAGTAACGTAATTTGATTTTTGAGTTCATCTTGAGCGCGTAATATAGCCTTGGAATGTGACCCATCCTTATCATATCTCGTAAGCTTAGCGACATGTGCTTTCGCCTCAGTGACTTGCCCTCTTTGCCAAGAGATGCTGCGGAAATCAGCTCGGAATTTCTCCATTTGTTCCAGTGTCATATCTTACTTGTTATTATTCAACAGTTCGGGATGCTTTGGCTCCAGTGTCTCACTATTTAGGTATTCAAGCAATTGCTGCCCGGTGAGCGGTTCATACTTGCTTGATTCCTCATTCCATGACATGAAAGTATCGCGTTCCCAAATCAGGTTATTGCCGTCTCTCTTGATTGATAGTGCTTTTGTCAATCTATTTAGATGCGCAACTATCATCGTATTAACGTCTTCCGCTTTCATCCATCCGGCTGGTTTTGTCTGGTAACACTGTTCAAATCCCTCGCAGAATGCACCCCTCATGGCCTCCCCGGTATGGCCATCATCGACACCTTTTTCGTTGCCCCGGAAATCATCATATTTGTATTCAAGCTCCGATAACTTTTGGGCTATGACCGACACTGATTCATCATTATAATCGCGGATGTTTGATGGTCTGAGGTCATGTATGGCGAGAAGATAACCAATGATAGTCCCCCGGTAATATCCATTCCGATACCAATCACGGTCGAATAGGGAGAGCCTCTTAGCCATCACCTCGTTCATAGAAGCCCTGTAAGCCATGAGCGGTATATCGTGTGGTATATCCTTAGCCAATTCTGCTAAATCGACCGAGGAGAGGTCATCAGACGGTTTGATATTCCAGATGGTCAGTTTATGTTCATTGTCTGGCTCAGATTCATTGAATGTCAATACGGCATAACCTTCTGATATTGATGGGATTATGGAACATTCAGGGCACAAAAACCACATTTTGTCTGCATCCTTAAATTGTTTCTTACAGTGAGCACATTTATTCAGATAGTTGCCCCGGACGAATGTGTCTTTATACTCCATCATAACTTCACCCTTACCGTTTGCTTCGGTGAATTTTTTTTGATAAATTCATCAGAAATGTCTGGTATTTCATCACCCACCAATACGCTGTCGCGAGATGCGATTATTTTTCCTGCTGACACTGCTGGTATTGATACTTTGCCGCGATTATATGTCCAGTCTATCAGTATTTGGTTTGCTTCTTGTCTAGTGGTCATGACTTTATCTACCAACCATTCACCATGTTCATCTTGAAATAGAAACCAATCATGGTCCTTGACTGTGGCGCTTGGGTCTACGATGTACGGATGAAGTACCGTACCCAACACATCAGCATCGCCGTCATGCAATACAAATTTATCGCCGGGTTTGGTGATATGTGGGAATCTTGACCTGCCGGTTGTGACCATAACCGGCACCACATTTTTCTGGAATATTTTAGTTTCGAGTTCTTTCATTATTAACAATTGTTGTGTTCGATAATAGATTCACCAATCAATATCCACCCAATCAATATCCACCGGGTGATTATTTTCTCATTCCAAAGGAAGATAAATATACCAGTTAGAGTGAAAATGGATATAAGGGAAATAAGCGTCCATATTATGAACGCGGCGACAAGAACAAATTTTTTCATCGGACCAGCTTTGTTGAGGAGTAACCGACTATTTATTGGTCTCTTGCTGATTATATTCCAATATCAATTAATTCCAACAATGCTTTATTCACCCGGCTCCTTTCTTTCATCACGGCAGCATGATATGCAGGGTCCACTATATTTGCATCAACCGATATGACATTGTTTAATTGCCTTATGGCGTTTGCAATCCTTGCTGCGGCTTCTTCACCTACATTACTACCAAGTACCACTGTGAATGAATGGATAGTATTCGACATATTACTGATTTTATATTTTGCTTATTGCTTCGACTATTCCAATCGTCAGAGCCTCATTATAGGTTTTATAAGTCGGTCTGCCGAGTTCCCGGTCGCGCTTGTCCATATTGTTCACATATTCCTTGCCGTTCCATCTCAGGTCACACACCGACACACCCCATTCCTTCTTATTCGGATGATGGTCTGGACGTACATATAAATGATGGGTATTGCGGAGCCATTCAGTGACCTGTGACCACATTGGAGCGAGCATTGCGCTTGCAGCCAGACGCTCTTTGGTAGCTACAGTGTGCCCGGACTCTTCCAACTCTTCCTTCTCATTGAATACGTATAAACACGGCAAATTAAAGCCCCTATCGGCCACCAATCTGGCGACCGAGTAAGTTACGAACTGGGATGTGATTGATGACTCCATGTGGTTTCCAATTTTTGTTTTTATACACATGATGATATCCGTGTCGAATAGTTCAATTAATCTATTTTGGAATATGATGCATGTAAATTTACCACATAGCCTGACCGGTAGATTGTGCTGGTCTCGGTGTTATGGGGTGGGTGATTATCAGGTCCACTATTATGTCGTTATTCTCTTTGACCCGTATGAAATCACCGGCCATGTCGGAGTCAATTTGTTCAGAACCTTTATATCTATAATAGGCATCGTTCATTTCCACGATTATACCGCTATTCATGTGTTCCCCAAGTATCTCTACTGTAAAGGCTGGTATGTTAAAAATTGGTATGCGATTGCTTTTTGGTGCATTTACCTGTCCAAAAGTGTGCATTGTTCTTTGTGCCATTGTTTCTCTTAATTTATCTATATGGTAATATAGCTTCCTTTGGAAATTCCAGAGTGTCAAACTTCTGGATATATTCAGCCTCCCGTTCTTTGGAGATGTAACCGCTTTGTGTAACCGCACCGTCAATTATCAACATACAGCCGGGACGATACACACGATTGTATTCGATGTGATTTTTGATGTCTTCCGGATTGATGAGTTGTCTCACCATATCACCATTGTTGTAAATTCTCAGTGATTTATGCATGTTGTTTCTTTTTATCGGCTATCTTTTGCCGTTTGATTTCCATTTTGAAATACCTATCTCTACCAGCCTTCCACTGCTCCAGAGTATAAAATGAATAATCTATAATTACCACCTTGTTGTTGAGTATTCCATAATTGTTCGGTTTCTGCTCAACACAATATAGGCCCATCATCCAATCATCATATGGTAGTAGAAAATTGAGATGAATAAAATCGCGTACTAACTCATACCCATGCCTCTCTTCATCTAATACCTCAACTCTATCCATGACCACTAACAGACCAAATGGCAAATAGAACCTTATTGGACATAATTTGTGCTTTGGCACCTTGAACCTTTTATCAATCCCCAGCCAGTTTTGAACCTCTGACACATTGTTGTATAGACCGGATTTGAACCAATAGAATGATTCAAATGATGGTATCTTGAACGCGTATCTACCGATGAGAAATACCCATCTGAACAGGCCCCTGTGTATCTTTATTATCTTAGGCACCGAATATTTTGCTGAATATGTGATAAATCTGGTCGGTCTGATTGGCGACCTCACCCAATAAATTTCTGTCATCCGGAACCTCTGTGATGAGTTTTATCTTGAAAGGTATCTCTATAAGTATACCATCCCTTCTTTTATACTGATGCCTCACGACAACAAATTTCTCTGTGAAGTGACTGTGTGATTCGAGTATTTTCCTAACGAGTTTATCGCTGTATTTGCGCATCTTCGTGGTTCGACTTTTGCCATGGTGATACTGGGTGGTCAATATATCTGGCTTTATGACCGCATTGTCCACTGATATCTCCTCAAGGAAATTGTGATTGGAGTCATATATACCTATCTTGAATGATGCCATCGTTGTGTGTTTGTGAATACATAGAAACTGAATCTGCTATTTTCCTACCGAGTCAATTTCATACAAAAATAGAACACCGGTTAATATCCAACAATAAACTAGACATGTTGCTGGTGTTCAAGAAGGTACTAATATTTTCGTTTTGTCTTACTGAGAAATTCACCTATGGTCATCGGTATCTTTGGCGTTGGCTTGCCAATTTGTGTTTCATAATGAAAATCATCGATATTGATGATGGTAAATCCATCCACAGCCACACCATCTATCACTGGATAAACCCCGATTTCTGTATGTGATGGCATCAATGTATTCCACATTCCGGTATATGTGTGATTCTGACATAATACACCGTGCTGGTTGACGAACAGCCCGATGTCGTTGATTTCCGGGTCCCTATTGAACTTAATCGGTTTCATTTATTGCCCTGCTTTAGTGAGGTCTGGTCCATCTCCACCGCTGATGTGCTGTTGCAAAAATCTAACAGTCGCAAGCATCTCACCGTTTGTTGATGCCATATGTTGTCGCACAGGAGTGGAATCGCCATGTTCCTTGAGTACATATCTTATATCCCATCCATACCGTTCGCGTGATAGGGTGATATACTCGGCAGCTTCGTCTGGTTTCTGCCCCTTATAGAGTATCAGATTGCATACACCACTAGCAAAACCACCAGCCCCGGTGATTGTATCGCGTATGTGTTCCGGTATGGAACAATTTATACTAGCTAGTATCAGCCAGCCGTTATATGTTGCCACAGAGAGTGTACGATGGTAGGTAGGAACATTTGGCTGTGTCATTGAATTTATTTACTGTAATTATACACACCGATAAAGGTAGGAATGGGTGTATATTATTGTAAGGTCCCTAATAAACTATAATGGTCTGAAATATCTCTTCGTTGTGTTGGTGTGGGACCGACCGTTTCTGGTATAACATCTTATAATCAGCCTGTTCCCGTCCCGGCTGATTATCTTTCCAAATATACCGCGTGGAAAGGACCTGTCGAATGCGTGCTGCGCTATCCTCATAGAGCCTTTGATAAACCCCCAGTCGCCTACCCTGACTTTCATAATCAAGTTTGTTTTATTGTGGTCCGCAACTCTCGCCGTATGCTCCGAGTGGCAATATCCACTTATCTATAAATATGTCTAATGCGTAATCGTATGATGTTGCTACTGCCACCAGCCCGGTATCTTTCAGCCCGGTGTATGGTGTACCTTTCTTTATCAGCGACCTGAGGCTCTCCTTCCTCTTGATTGTGCAGCCGAATGATGTCTCATAATTGGCTATCTCTTCACCCTGCACCGGGCTGATTGCAAAGGCTGATGCAAACTGATTGGCATTGCCGAAGATACAGAACTTGCAGGAAACGCGTCCAAAACCCAAATAATAAGCCGGGTGAACTCTCACGTTATATCTCTCGATGATTGCCCATACCTGTTGCTCTGTCCAGTTTTTTATTGGCCTCCACCTATCCACGTGCCTCTGATATTTCACACCATCCCTGAGGTCGGTGCGGTCTGGTTCGAACTCGTTGTAATTGGCCCTTGCTGCTGATTCTTCACCCCTCTCACCAGATATCACCAGTGTCCTAATACCACGGAATCTCATCTGATTTGTGATGGCGGTAGAGCATACGTCAATCTTGAGACTGCTGGAACACCATCTAACCGATAGATTGGCGCTGACTTGTGGGAACCTCATGCGGGTAGACTCTTTGCCGAGTACACCACCGGTGGTCACCACCATATGATTTTCATCCTCAAAACTGGTAGGTGCGGTCCGGGAGTTGCTGCGGAGCATCTCGCGCTTGAATCCACCCTCTTTCCATGAGAAGTATATCGGAACACCGAATGCCTTGGCGAATGCCTTGCAATAGGAATGAGTACATTCCCAGTCCATGAATGTATCACCACGACCATCTATGTCGTGGTGCCAGAGTTCTATCTTTTCTTTCGGAATTCCTAAATCAAGAAGATGTAGGAATGTTGCAGTGCTATCCTTACCGCCTGAGAATGTTACGATGTATTTGTCGTAACTATTAATATCAAATGTCGTAACCAAATCCATATAAATTATACCACAAACAGCGTGCCAGATAAATTGGGAATATATTTAGATATCTGATTGTCATGACAAAATGACAGTTTGTCATGACAACAGCTTCTGACCACCGGTATCTATCAAGTTGAGCATCTCGGTATCATCCTTGCCGAAGAAGGCAAGCATCTTGAATATCATGTCCTTGGTGTTGTCCTGTATCATGTTGAAGAAAGCCTCCCTTTCCGCAGACCACGGCATTATGATGTGGTATTTCATGATACTCTTGTTGGAACCCATGGTAACCCCGTCGCCAGAAATTCTTCGATACGTAGTCCCATTATCATTGACCTCATATAAGACCTCATATTCCAGCTTGAACCCACATTCCACACCGAGTCTATGATTATCAAATGGAAATCCGGCAATCTTGTTGTGGAGTTTGATTGGTAATGACCTGTTCACCCCGGAATATACACCATCGTCTTCCTTGTTCATATAAAATTCAGTCGGCAACACAATCCGGTAGGCTATGACCTTCTTCTGGCTGCTGATTATGCGGTGGTATTCGCTGATGGCCCCACCGATTGTGTCTATTAATCTAGCCTCGGTGGAATAATGTGTTGTCAGGACGCGTGTCGTCTCTATCAACTCACCCGGTAGACCCTTGATGTGGAACATGTCGGCTTTGTTATAATATATGTCGTACCTCTTTAGATTGCCATTTATCTTGAGGTCTATGTGGCTAACTTTAGGCATATGATTTGTTTTATATCATTAATTGTTCGATGGTTCCAGATACACTCTCTTGTTGTAGAAGTGTTTATGATTGTTGTCTATGCATTCATTTACTAGATAGTATTTAGACTTATATTCGCCATCCACTTTCTTATATCGTCTATTGAAACGGGCCATAGAGAGCTTCTGGAGAAGATACCTTTGAATGAAATTAATATTTCCCATGTCTCCCAATGTTATCCTCGCTAGCACGCAATTCAGAACATCCTCTAATATACCTTCTATGGGAAGAGAATCAAACATCTTCTGATTCATCTTTGGGTGGGCTTTCCACACACCGTGTGTGTTCTCCATATATTCAAATGAATAACAGCGGCGAATTAATTTCAGTAGACTTGGGTTCTTCATGAGTGGTTATGATTTTACGAACAATGGTTTGATTTCGAATCCGAGTTCCGGCTTCTCCTCGCTATCGTTCATCTCCCTAAAAGCTTCATCATAGGTATCAAACATACCCATATGTTTGCCAAGTACGAAATGAGCATCCTCGGTAGAAATACCGGTGCTACCGAGCTGAGCACTTGTGATTACGCTCTGTTCATAATGTCCGATTAATAAGAATTTCAGTTTCATATATTTGGATTTTGTATTTACTATTTAAGTTTGCTCCAATCAATGTTGTCAGTCAAGTCGACATGACAGTATGAACTACCTGACATCTCCCGTATCTTGACCAACTCTGTTTCGGCATCTGTCTCTGAACCGAATATTTTGGCTTTCTTGAGGTCATAGGCCAGACCAATGTATCCACCATCTTTAAGTCCACAGTAATATTGTTCGTTCTCCTTCACTATGACGATGGCTATTTTCTGGTAGCTGATGGTGTATATGTCATGGGTCGGTATGTCGATATACCCACCATTTGTTTCGGGGTCAGTATCCTCGTCGTTGATGTTTTCATGGCGATGGCCCTCTATACGGAACTTATAACCCTCGGCTTCGAAAATGCCATCGGGTGTGTCCTTGGATATTACACATTCAATTCTACCGTCAGTTTCGGTACCAGCTATCATCCTGAAATAATACGCACCGCAATGGCGTTCGAGTATACCCTCAATTAAGATACCTATGTTCGGGGTTGTTGTCTCAGTTGTCATATTCAATTATGTTTATGAAGGTAGTACAAACGACGTGCCAGATAAATTAAACTGCCCGGCTGACATGACAGGCTGTCATTTTGTCATGTCAGCCGGGCCGACTGGTATTATTTTTCGGTCCTGTAGAATCGGGTCTTGGTGAATGCCTCCCACTCGGCATCGGCATCAATTTCAATATCCGTATTCGGATATTTTGACAGGAGCAATTTGCAGAAGTTTAGAAGATTATTTACCCTCATGGTCTGTATGCTGCCTGTCATATGCTGCATATCGCTCATATGGGACATTACAGCAGTGCATACCCTTGTTGGCATTATATCCTGCTTCTTCTCCATCAGTTCGTGGCCTGACAGCTTTGCAGCAGCTAATGAAGTTGCAGCAGCTAACGCATGTAGCATGGAAGAACCGTCCATTCTCGTTTTGGATATTCTCGGCTCTACAAGTGTGTCACACACCATAACCTCGAATTGGTTAGACTCTGATGCGTTCGGGTTGATGCTGCCGGTGATGCGGAAACCGCCCTCTTGCTCGATTGTGAAATTTTGATTGTTCATGATTTTGTTGATGTTTCCAAATATAATACAAACGACGTGCCAGATAAATTAAACTGCCATTTTGTCATGACATGACAATGGTATCCAGCGCACCAGTGCCGACATAATGA
>OUMT01000017.1_pt1 | contig 31678 bp, 62 predicted proteins | sample 1691051 | NCBI WGS metagenome assembly OUMT01 (sample SAMEA3914864, study PRJEB12502) | metagenome | biome: forest; material: soil | place: USA | collected 2012-03-12 | depth 0.3 m | reverse complement strand
GCCACTCGCCATGTTGCGTGGATTTTCAAACCCACTGTCACCTACGACTGCCTTGTCATATTTTTCAGCGAACGCTGATTTCCTGACAATAGCTTCACCACGGCTATACACGGTCCCGGCGATGTGGTCGGAGAGATTACCACCATGATTTATCATCTTGTAATGCTCCGGGACAAACAATCCCTCACCATCACGGCCTTTCGTCCAAGCGCTTACCGAAGAAGTGCTTTCCTTTACGACGAGCGTAATGGCATCATACTTAGGCGATATCACAAACCAAGTGGAAGCAAAATCGAAGCCCTTCTGTATGGCCCATTTGTGCAGTTCCTCGACGGTCTTGCATTTGTTCATGGATGCAGCCGTTATCGGTAGCTTCTGCTTGCGGTCTGAATTTTCTATTTCGGCATGGGTATCGGTTATTTCACCACCGCCAGCTTCGAATATCTCTACTGCCCGGTCGAATATAGCATCATCGACTATTGGATTTCCCTTGCGATATTCAGTATTCCATGTATCGATGGCTATTTCTAAATGTTCGAGCTGCGTGCGCGATACTGTATCGCCAGACTGATAGCCGTCAATGAGTTTGATGATTTCGGGATTATTTAACACCCAATCTATTGCATTCATAATATGTGGTTTTTTAATTATTGGTTTTTAATCTGTGTAGCTCTGCTATTTGATTCATTACAGCCTCTTCCTCAGCAGTAATGAATTTCTCATTTGCCAACTGAATGGCGATTTTCATTGCTATACCATTATAATGACGGATAGCCAATTCGAACGATGGGAATGACTTTCCCATCAAATCAGGTGTTCTACCGGCTTTCCTTCGAATGGTAACATAATTCAACGTTCCATACACCTTTGTTATACCCCAAATACATCCGGAAACTCTAATATTCACGGTTGCGTAAATTGAACCGAGGATTTCTTTGTATGAGATTTTAGGATTGCTGCTCATTGTCATCAGCGAAGATTTACACAAAATTACGACATGAAAATATGTCCCTGAATAAATTTACTAGACAGTCCGGTCATTATACGACCTATATCTAAGAGTGATAATAAAGCCGCAGCCCTCTTTGGTATCTTCCTTTAGGTCTATCTTCGTAACCGGGCAACCAGCTCCAAGCACCACTTTGCTGCCACGAGAATACTTTTCCATTTCTTCCCAAGCCGCTTTGACCATATTGGTTACAATAAACTTACCAATTTCATTGAGATGTTCCGGGTAAGTACCAACAGATATCGGTACATGGACATATAAATCTCTTGACCTCTGGAATTTATTGGTGCAAATAAACGATATCATCCCCGGTCTGTATAGGTACATCCCGCACAGGAACAGCTTTGATATAGTGAGCGTGGACAGGCGTGTTTTACCAGATTGGTCAGCGAATTTATCTTCCAGCCATTTTTGGGCTTTCAATATTTCATCTATCTGTTGCTGTATATTATTTGGTATGCCGGATAACGGTTTGCCGGATACTAATTCTTTATTATCCATAACTTAAAACATTGGACCCGGATTGACCGGAGCCGGGCCAGTAATTATAAAATCTATGTCGTACTTGTTGAGCGTATCCGGGTTATCGGTTAGATACTGGACTGTCCAACCTTGTTTACGTGACCACTTCTCGGCATATGACGGGTCTTCTTGTATGAGCTGACCGACAGATTTATCATATACCCATGTGACTTCTGCACGGTATACTGGCTTTCCATACGACGATATGGATATGATATCACCAATCTTTGGTAGATTTTTCTTGCTTCTTGAGGTTGATGTGCGAAAACCCCTTATAGCTGCTTCATATGTAGTCAGTATACCAGCAGCAACAAGTTCCGGTCTGAAATATCCGGGCTTCTGTTGCCATTTGGTTATCATGTTATGCCCGGCGTTATGTGGAAAGTCCTTCATTACCAATTCATTTCGGCTTATAAATGACATATAATATCAACCGGGAACAGGCCAGTAATATAATTAGCCAAACCGAATGACATGTTACAACCACACGATAAGAGAATTCTTGCACAGAAACTACAGAACTACTTTGTCCGGAAATATACCAATCACAACTTCTTTAGCGAACTCATTTTGAGGTCAACATATGGCGAGTTGGATATATATACATTAAGTACCACTAAACTCGATGGCACTAATCCATCAGAGGACCACATGAAACTAATAAAGCAGGAATTGGTTGCATATGATTGTGAGGAAGGCAAGAATGTGTTTGAGAAAGATAACAGCATAACCATATACATTGACTATTCAAAAATAGAATGATGATGGATGGAAAGACAGAGTATTACTACGATATGAGCGAGACAGACAGATGGATGTATCTTGGTAAGACCGCAGAGAAGCTCACTGAATCATTCAAGAGCCGGGATTACAAATTCTCTGTTTCACAGATACCGGATACGCTGGATGTTTCCATACCAAAGATATCATCAGAGTCCGGTATCTACACCAAAGCTGTTATGGGTATGGTGGTTATGGCTTGGTTCGGCGAGAACATTGGATTTGTGCCGAATTTCAACATCACCATCAAATAAATATTACAGGACATACCAAATAGACAATGGACAACATTACAAAATCTGATAGCAAATATCCTGCCTCGAAGGGTAAGAAAGCCAAGAACGCCAACACAGAGGCAATAATCAAGAAGAAAAAGGAAGGGAAGATGCTTCGTAACAACAATCGCCCAAGTCGCGGGTAAGGGACAACGGCACTGTAAGCAAATGGCCACATTTTCGACAATTGCTGGCCTTATACACCAATATATTCTCATATCGGTCTATCAATAACCCGTTAAATAGCCACTTGAAAAACCATGTTGCCACTATATTGCTCTTTGATTTCTCTTTGATATATGAATTGGGTGAATATTTATATCCCTCTTCATGTGATACGGCACCCAAGAATTTGTAACTCTTATCATCCATATTATCCTGCATGGTGAGCACGCTTACCCAGTATAAATTACTCTTCTTGGCCTTAGTTATTTTATATGTGAAATGACAATCGGTCTCCAAGTTGTGAATGGTTAGTATAGATGAGCCACCAAACACATGGTGCTTGATGGCTTCTATATTACAGAGTCGATTATTTTGCTGCATTCTTTATTGCTTTGAGTACGCTCTGTGGCATGACCAAGAAAAGGTCGACATTATAAGATTCACCGCGCAAGGTCTCATGGTCTGGTTTATCACATTGCCTGATTGTAGCCCATGCTTTGGTTGTATAGCTATGATAACCCATACCCATACCCGTATTGTGTCGTACCATAAACAGCTTCTTGTCATTCTTGATGCCGAATTGTGGTACGATTGACGCTATATCTTTTGAGAGCCTATGGCGCTTGATGAGTCTGTTTATGAATACAACATCAGTATGTAGACCGGGTTCCAACAGCTCATTGTCTTTATCCGGATAAACCACACATTTGAATTGTAATTTCTCCCCGGCTTCGATTTTCTCCAACATCATTTGGTCTAGCTCTTTGGAGAAATTGCTGCCAGTGAGTTTAATCAGGCCCTTATCCTTCTTCATGCTTTCAACCATCGCCTTGCATTCGGTCAGCTGTTCAGCATATGATTTTTTCATTTTCCCACCCATCTGGACCGTAAGAATATTGTTGTATATCTCAAGTATCTGATTTGTGAGCTTCTCGCTCTCGCTGCCTCGGTGCAATCCTATTGTCTTAAATTTGGCCAGCAGTGGCTTCAATGATGCGTTCTCGTCACACATCCTCAAGAAGCTTTTGGTTCCGAACGCACCGTCATATTTTGCCCTCTTCGAGTATACCAGTGCACCAACGAACCTGTTCATCATCGCACCACCCTTTGTTACTTCCTCGATGAATTTCATGTCATCCACGAAATGTTCATTGATTATGCGGTTCTGTATGGATTTATTTTTGGTTGTCCCATCGATACTCTCAGACATGGAATAATCGCGCTCAATCTTATCTGATGAGAGATATCCATCTAGAGCATCAGTATAACTAGATATATTGAGACCGAACACCGTCCTGAGGAAGAGACCAAACCCACGGTCATGGTATTTGGAACCAGAGAAGAATTTGAAATGGTTCAAATTAATCATGAGTGATAACAGCTTCTTATTGGTCAATTTTTCGTTGCTGGCGTCATATATCCGGACATTTACGTCTATATTGGGGGCATTGTACCACAGCAAGCGCCTGAATCCATCCATGAGGATATATTCGGAGCCGCGCTTGAGCAGGAAGAAATTTTGATATTCATATATTTCCCTTGGTGGATTCTTTATGACCGATTCACGTAATTTCCTCTCTGATTCAAATGATAGCTTATGGTCTTTCTCGGAGTTGAATATATTATAATCTATCGATTTGCTTTCCAAGTCGGCCTTTAAATACCTTGATAGCTCTGCAGCATTTACCCTTGCCGATAAGTATGGGACGTCCAAAATATTGTCGTCAATATATTCTGAGATGTTCTTGATTTGCATATTGCTTGATTTTATTCCGATACAAAGTTAAGATATCGAAATAAATCTACGAATAAATTTATATCTACCTTCTATACAGCTGCAGGGATGTAATCTGGCTTTCTTTGGCTTTCTTAAGCCTCTTTAGGGTCTTGGCTTTGGGTATCTTTATACCGTAGTCCTTAATCTTGCGCTGGAGCGTGCGTTCGGACATACCGATTTTGTCTGCTAGGAAAGAGTGCGTGGCATTTGGAAACATCATCCGGGAATGTTTTATAAGATTGATTTCCAACTGGTCTATCTTCAATCCACAACATTCATAGTTGTCGTTTAGATTGTAATTGAGCATCTTGGATGATAATTCATGGACCGATATGCCCAATTTCTCGGCCATGCCTTCCATGGTAATCTTTGGATGTGCTAGTTTAATCTCACGCATGGTATTGATTTCCATCTGCGCAAGATTAAACTCGCCATCATCTATAATATAGTCAACCCTGTCCATTTCCATATCTATCTGACTATGTTGGTTATTCATTTGTACTGACAACCTCTGAGCCAGCTGTCTGTGGATGGTCCCTCTTGGTTTGTACAGTCTTTATCATTATCTTCCTTGGCTTGTATTTAAGATGGCTGAAATCGCGATTCGCGGCCATCTTCGGAGTTATATCTTCATCTTCTATGTCGGCCACATCCAGACCTATCTCTTCAAGCTTCTGTTTCAGAAATATGGCGATATTCGTTTTGCCGCTACCGGCAGGACCACTGACCGTAATGTTTACGATGTACTTATGTTCGTCCTTTACCATTTTACCGTGGTATTTCTCCACAGCTTCATCGCAGGTAGATGCGCCCAGATGTATGAATTGATGTTTGCCGTGGTCCCATCCATCCCACCGGCCTTCTGAATCGCGGTACACAATCATATATTGTGTCGGGTCGATGTTATCAGCCTTGCTTATATAGTCAACGATGTTTTCTATATTATTGGTGACGGACATCTTTCCCATATCCAAATCCTCAATGGATATTATCTTTCGGGCAAAGTCGACCTCATGTTCGAAGTCTGATTTTGGTCTGTTGTTATTATGCATCATAATAATGAAATGTTTTGATTGTTATATTGCAAAGTTACGAGAGGAACGCTGCCCGGAAACTAAATATCCATGACACGATAACATATATACATTACTTATATATACTTATCATGATATCAAATTCCAATTATTTCAGGTTCTAAAACGATAAACAAATGTCTACAACCAACGAATCGAGGAGACCGCTGACAGCGGCCAATGCCATGTACCATCTGACCAAGAGTGTGTTCATCGGCGAAAAGAAATTTACCATGGTAGCAATATCCCATTTGGGGCCGAACGGGTATGACCCCAAATGTACAGTTGTGGGTCTGATGGATGATGGCGGGACCGTCACATCGTATGACATGGCCCATAACCAGCTGGAAATACCGGCCAAGAAATTCGAGATTCCCAAGAAGAAAAAGTAAATAATAAAATGTTTGGTTAATCGGCAGGGTGACCTGCCGATTAACATATATACCAAAATATTCTCGGCATATGAAAGACAGATTAATGATTCTAACAGAAAATTACCCGGACAAACCAATTGTAATAGTTGGTGATGAAGACGACGGTGATTACCGGTAAGTGAAACAACTATCCAGAAAAGCATTTGTGGCCATGTCTATTGATGTGGCCACAGTTATATTAAGTAGACTCTGAAACCATTTAATTTATTGGCATTATATATGAATAAACACGACATATGGCTAAGGTATTATTCCTTTTGAAGAAAAATCTGAAATACGGCGACCAGTTCACACAAATATCAAAATCCGGGTTACTAAATTCCGTGAGATTCCTATCCGAATCATTAAAACAGAACCTTGGCATCGAAACCATAACCGAAATATGTGTAGATGGAAATGAAGTCAACAAGTTCATCCATATCCACAGGCCACAGTATTGTATGATAGATGCGATATGGGTAACTCCGACCAAAATGGCCGAGTTATCAAAATTGTGGCCAGATGTTGAGTTCATTATTAGGGTCCATTCAAAGATTCCGTTCCTATCTCTGGAAGGAGTGGCAGTAAGCTGGTTGAAGGAATATGCCGCGATAGGCAATAACGTCTCCATAGGCTTCAACAACAAGGACACAGCTAATGACTTCGAGGCTATTGGTATACGTTGCATATATTTGCCTAACATATATGAAATCAAGATAGAGCACATGAACTGGCTAAAGGAATTCACCGGCAAATGGAGCTTTTACAAACATGAAAAACAGGTGCTGAAAGTAGGATGTTTTGGTGCCATCAGGCCACTCAAAAATCAACTGTTACAGGCGGTGGCAGCTATGAAATATTGTGAGGCCAACGGGCATACACTCCAATTCTACATAAATGATGGCCGGGTAGAGCATGGCGATAACATCCTGAAAAATATCAGGGCACTGTTCGAGAACACAAGACACAAGTTGATGGAGGTCGGTTGGCTTTCACATGATGATTTCAAAAAGCTGATAGGTGACATGGATGTGTGCATGCAAATGTCTTTCAGCGAATCATTCAACATAGTAACAGCAGATACAGTCGATATAGGCGTACCTATCGTAGCTAGCCGCGACATAGACTGGCTACCCAATGAATGTATTGCGGATGATACCGATGCAGAGGATATAGCAACGAAAATCGGGCATGTTCTCAGGCACAAACAACGCATAATATACGAGGCCCGGAAGCATCTGAATATGTACAACAGACGGTCTATTATGTACTATTATTTCCTGACCAACATACCAAATCAATGGCAAAGATAGTAAAGATAGATTACAGTAAACTTGATAAGGAACAACTGGAAACTCTGGCTGATTTTTTAGGTGATATTGATATGAAGAAGGAGTCTAAAGAAGTTCTGACTTATTCCAAGACCGTAGTAGTCGATGATATCGAAGACATTCTTATCGATAAAGACAGAGATTAGTAACAATGGGCTTGTCCTTGACGATGAGCCTGTTGTTATGTTTATCATCTACCAAATCGAATTCCCCGATAGCACCAAGTGAGCATATTATGCTCATGCCACCTGTGACTCTGAATATAACCACCTGCCTACCGAATACGCTTTTTTCTTTTACCCATGATAGAACACCGGGTGGTTTGGGTATGACCATGTTTGTGTCATCGTCATATTCATATTCTATATTAGTTACCTTTATAGTCTTCCCTTCTGGAGCCTCAGAGCTATGAGGTGCTGGACTTGATGGTGATGGCATAGGCCATATAAAGCTGGAACGTCCATTATCATTGGTCCTTGGCGATGCATCTATTATGTCTTGTGATACAGATTTGGGCATTGTTATGATAATAGACGGTTCTAGGTATATCGGTTCATATCCACTGTTTTTCCAGTTAATTAATGCCCTTTCCATATCAGCTTGTATCCTCGAATCATCCTTGTAATGCTTGGCTATTTCATGATACATGCTTTCCGGAGCAACCAGCAGCAACTTGAACCAGTTCTCATTTTTGACACGGTATTTTATTCTGGCAATGTATTGCTTCTTATCATCCACACCATCAATGTATTTGTCGATGATGTTATATAGCCATGCTGAACTGGAATTGTTTCGGTGTTTATTCATCTGCCAGTTTTTTGTTTAAATAAGATGCCCACGGCTATTATCCTATCCGTGGGTATCTCGTTATGTATTATTCGTTATTTGATGCTCCGGCGGTAACAACTACTTTATCGAAATCATAGTGTTCACCTTGCGACGGTAATGACTCTACAGGAATTTCGACTTCAACAGACTGAACTGGTATAGCCTTGTATAGATACCCTGTTTCGTCACGGTTTCCATCATCATGTGATGGTATAAATGAACCATCAGACGCGATAAGTCCCATATCCTGTCTGCATTCATCGAACTGACGGTCACGGGCCTCATTCCATGTTAGCAATTCGTCTGGTTTTTTGTTGGCTATCTTTATACATTCAATGACATCTGCTGATGACCATGTGCCATTATTATTGGCGTTATCGACATACATCATGAAATACTTCTGGCCAGCCGGTAAAGCGATTATTTCGTCCTTGGACATACGCGTTATACCATAAACTTTCTCACGGTCCCTCATACAACAAATCCGGTTGAATTCGCTGAGTTCCTGCCATGTACAGCTATACCAGATGCTGCCAAAAGCACGGAACAAGCTATCTGTATCGCGTGGCACCTTGGACACGCTAATGGCTCCGGGGAACAGTTTTTCATTGCATTGAGCAACCAATTCCTTAATAGGCTCATACTCATCTTCACTGATATTGCGCAGAAATTTGTATGGCTTATCGCTGCCGGGCTGATTCTTTTTAACCAACACCCATTGATTTACATCGGTATCGTCATGTTCACCCAGCTTATCGCCTTTAAGTACCAATACGAGGCCACCACCAGCGTTACCGTAGAATTTTTGTATAATCCCCTGCCGCCCGGTGTGTACATTGCGCACTTCATCGCCATACCACAATTTTGTATGCTTCTTAATATTCATTTGATTGGTTTTTGACAAAAATAATATGGTAGATATACCACAGCAATAAATCATATTAATACCCTATATGATATATAGTCAATGAGTATAAAGACATTGAAAAGCAGATTTGATGGTACCATAGTTTTCAATTGCCCCGGCTGCAAGAAAATACATCAGATTAACGTTGATTCACCGAGGATGAGGGATGAAAAGCTGGTAATTTATTCATTCAATAATGACCACCTTATGCCCACCATATCACCCGATATATTGCGGAAATGGTGGAAAAGTGGTACCAATGGATGCTGCCACAGCAAAGTGATGAACGGCATGATATACTTCTTCCCGGATTCTACCCATGATTTATCAGGAAAGACAATAGAATTGCCATCATTCACAGAATCAAAGATAAGATATTGGACGGACAATCCAGATGATTATCTGATAAATAAGTAAAGCATTTATGATATCACAGCAGAAACCTGATGGTATATTTTCTCGTATCACTAAGTCAATAAAGAACTTTATATATAGTACCGTAGCCAAAGATGGTGCTGTATCTTCCAAACGTGTCGTGACCGTCTCCACGCTCATTGTATGGTTAGGTCTCATCATATACACCATACTTGCCAAAGTGGCCTTCGACCCAACAATCTTTTATGGGATGATGGCGGTTATTCTCGGTGGTGCCGGTATATCAACGGCAGAAACTATCCAGCAGTCTAAAATAAAAGCCGGTGTCGATGCTGCAACCAATGCTAAACCCTGATTGCATCTGGTGGTGGTTGGTACAATCTGCCGTCACTGAGAAAACTGCTATCACGGTGGCATGTCCTAAACGAATCCCGGTCTAATATCCTCTTTCCCGGCTCCTGAGCAGCAAAAGCTCTTTCGAATTCCTCTTTTGACATATCACGTATGTGCATGACCTCAAATATGGTCGTTATTTTCATTCTCATCCGTTAAGACTTTGTAATGCTATAATCACATATCTTAGACAGAAACAGCTCAGCATTATGGCCGGACAATGTAACTTCTCTACAGATATTATCAAATCTCGACATATGTTTAGAACAAACATAAAAATGAGCCGATGCATCAAACCATCCACCACGCCAGCCTTTCTTTATAGAAGACCTCCTTTTAGCCATATCAAAATAAAACGGTGATATGCCATAATCTCTTGCACGGACTGCGCCTTTACACCCATCAACAAAACAACACCATTTAACTAATTTGAAAGGGAGATAAGGCAAATCACTCTCCCGGACGTCTATATCGGTTATGACAATCTTTTCACATCTATGGCACATTGTCTGTGAAAATCCAGTTTATGGGATTCGTTTATATAATCCATCAGAATGGTAAATCATCCATGGATTCGACAGACATATTGTTCAGGTCGGATTTGTGTTTATTCCGGTTCTTCAATTGAGGAGAAGCAACATATCGCTTTTTGGCGACGATAGCACCCTCTGGTTTCTCTATCTTGATTTTCACACCATGAAAATCCACGACATCATATGATGGCATATAATTATCATGAGCATAAAATATATCCGCAGATGGTGCGTCGGTATCGCCTTTCAACCACAATTTGAAGCACACGACTATGTGGTCACCGATTTGGAAGGTACCAGATGAACCTTCCTCTCTCTCAAGCGCTGAATCTTTGTCCCACCCACCATGATAATAATCATGCATTGTCATCACATCTATGTCGCCTATCGGTCGGTCCAGCACACCGTTATACACCAGACCGAAAGAGCCACAAAATATGATTTCGTTGTCAAAAGCGGCGCTCAGAGCATGGACCATCCTTATTATCGGCTCAGTAATGTGAATATGACTTTTCATCATTTCTTCTTTGATATGGTTATTGCTTCATTGGTGAGGTACCAATGGAATGTGTTTACCTGCTTGCGTAGTAATCGCATCGCCTCTGAATAATCGCATCTTCCTTCAAGTTGGATGTCGATATTTTTCTTGGTTCTGCTGTCTGTGTAGGTGTAAATATGTAACAGACCATGATGGTCTTCGCGTACCCATGTTATTTTGGTAAATCCTTCCGTGTCTTGTATGACGTCGGTTAATCTCTCCCATCGGCCATCAAATAATGGTGGTGCTGGGCTTTTATCAATGGTGCCGGGTACATAACTATGCACCAGTGTCTCTGACATTACGATGTCATATGCGCCATTCTCCCTGTCTATGCGCTCTCCTTTCTTGAATATTTTCTTTAGGGTATCAAACATGTATTTGGTATCTATGGTGTGTGAATGTTGGTTCTCTATTTTATTATGAAAAAGGCGGTCTTTTGATGACCGCCTTTTATAGCCTATTTATAGGGGAGCAATTACTGTTGTGCTGGTAAATTAACACCCACCGGACCCCTAGTATCCATGAGTATCAGATTTTTATTTGCTTTACCGACTTCCAGCATAACATCAAGCCTATACTTTTCCAGATATTTCGGGCTGGCCGCCAATGCGTCATTAATCTTCTTTATCCTCTGGACTTCATTGTCTGTGGCCACAAGCTGGTTTTTACTATTGAGAATTGCATCATCTTCCTTCACATTGGATAACTGCACCGATATAATCTTGAACGGGGCATTCGACATTTTTGCTACCTCGATTATCTTGGTGGCTATTTCGGCATTTACGGCTTCGTAATTTTTCATAATATCCTCATATGTCTCGTATTTCGAGAACACAGTCCGGACGATACCACGTACCGATTGTTTAACCAGCTTATCATATATTGTGTTAATTCTAATATAAGACCTGCGCTTGTCATTGGCGTCGGGTTCGGCGGTGAACATTGAGAATACACCGTTTCTTATCGCATCATCATCTGGTACTGTAATCATAACATATGCATCTGTTGACAACGGTGTACCATTTTTCGTTACCACCCGGTGGTCTGTCTTATCAGCTGAATCATCTTTGAGAAACTGCTCCTTTACTGTACATGTAGTGGTTTCGAGCAGAACAAGCGAACTTTTCTTGCCGTCCGTTTCATTACCGATGTCTATCTGGCCGGATTTAACTAGTTCCTTGTTCCATCCTGTTGGTGCCAATACTTTCCCGACATATCCAGCGGGAATGTCTTCAATGGTGCCGTTACAACTGAACAGCATCGTGGACGCAGCGACAAGCAGCATCAATAGCATTTGTTTTTTCATGCTTTTTGTTTTGTTTAAGTGAATAAAAGAAAAGAGTTGGTTAATGTTTTACTGTATCCATTGATTTCATGCGCTCCTCGAACGAAGACGTCTGTTTGTCTATCGACGACTTGTCAATGTCTGACCGGGGGACATTGTTCAGGCTTGACATCATGAGAACGTGCAACACTGCTATGACAAAGATAAGCAGGGTGAACCACCGGGCACCCTTATACATGGCCTTCTTATCATGGTCTGCAAGAGACTTCCCGGACAATCTTATAACTGCCCACACAACCAGCCAGATGACTAATATTGATATGGTCTCGCCTACTAGTTTTGGATAATAGATTCTCAATAAGTCCATATTATTGGTTTTATTCGATTACAGTGTTTTAACGCGTGGTTAGGGGTGGAATAGATGCTCGGCACCTATTTTGTGCCACCCCTGAGAACCAGTTGTTATTTTATCCTTGAGAGAAGACAGTACGTTGTCTCCAGTTCATTTTCTTGTAATTGCGCTTCTTCTTGGCGTATTCACCCTTGATGACGTCCTCTTTCTTGTTATTACCGAGTACAGCGGTACCCTTCTCTGCGATGAATGTTTCAACGTCCTCTACTGCGTCTCTGTGGAGCTGTTTAGCTTTGTGTCCGTTCATATCCGTTCAATTTGTTTTTGTATTTTCAGAACAGGACTATATACCAACATTACATGGCGGTTACCATAATATACTATTATATCTTATTATTATATCATTTAATTAAACGCATCACCAATTTATAGTAGAATGTATATAGGATTATATGAAATCAGGACTTGTTATAGTGGCCAATGTCACCGAACGCGGTTTGGATGATGTCACCGTCAATCGAATTGGTTATAGCCGTACAGATGAAAGTGAGTGGATAAAACCGGAATCAGATTCGGAATTAACCGAAAAAGACGCCAATGACCTTGTTGGCCTCATGGTGGAAGGGATAATGACAGTGATATACTGTGCTCACGAAAAAGGCATCAAAGATTCCGCTAAATTCATGAGAGAAACCATCAATAGATTGGAAGAGGTATTCATCAAACCGGCCAATACAAGTGTAATCTGTGGACCGGAGAAAGAATATAGTACAAAATAACCACATACTCATGGTCCCACGCTCATCAGAGGTGGGACCAGAGAATTCACAGATTATAGACAAGCTAGGTTATTATTTTTTCGTGGTCTTTTTTAGTGTCAGTACATCAGATGGCTCCAGCGCTGTCTCTTTGAGTTCCTTAAACAGAAAATTTGGTGATATATCCGATATGAGCATAACGAGTTTATCCTTTATATTCTTGCCTTTCACCAGATTGAGCAACCCATTTATCGTCCCTTTCTTCACACCACACACCGTGCTGGATGAGAACAATTTAACCCTTTCTGCATCCGGTATTCCTTCTATCCCGGAGATGGCTTTGGTTATTTTGGCTTTGTGTTTGGTATACAGCTTGCTATCGAGTTTATAGACTGTCTCCTTATCTGCCACATCCTTACCATACGCCTTTGTGAGGCTATCATATGTCGCCTCATCTATCTTCTTATAGGCATCTTGTGGCGTATACATGAATGAGTAAGATTTCCCGGCCACTTGCTCCGTGGCTAATGTAATAGAACCCGGATTGCTGCCATTATTCACATATAGGTCTATATAAGCTTGCATGGCCTCATTCTTCAATTCACTCTGTAAAGCTTCATATGCGAGTTTGGTGGTCTCCAAAAGTATCGATAATCTGTGCGCCTTGGCTACCTTATTGTAAAAGTCCTTACCGTTCACCTCGTGGATGAGTTTGCTACTGTCGGGTGATTTAGTCTTGCCGTTTACCTTGGCTTCAACGATGCTTATTTCCATATCAGTTTGTTTTTCTAACACAAAGTTAACACATAAAAACATCGCGACGAATAAATCTATGAGACATACCGATATATCACATAATACATATATTATGATATTTCTAACTGATGGGAAGAGGCATTTAGTCTGTTTACCGTATAGTAAAGATAATCTACATGCCATGGCCGAGCAACTCGGTATAAAGAAGCATTTTTATCATGCCGGAAAGAAAAATTCACATCCACACTACGACATACCGGCCAACAAGAAGGAACGGATGAGAATAGAGTCACGGTGTGTCAAGATATCCAAGGAAAGTTTATTAGGTATCATAAAAGGCAATATAACAAGATACGAGGAGTTATTCAGTGGATAACAACAAAGAGTCAATTGAGAAATATGATGTCATGCATATTCTTCTCCTTCAATAAGTCTTGGTAAATTTCCAGAGCTTCTTCTATATTATCGAGATGTGAATCAATGTATTCCTCTGGTTCTGGGATAATGGTGTCGGTCCATTGAATCGACCTGTAATCGAGTGGAATGTTCATCATTCGCTCGTTGTTGCCATCTATAGGCAATGGCATTATGACTATCCTCAACATCCCATTGTTCATCCAGAGATATTACAATTTATGTAATGTCTGGATGAATTTAATCAGTAATACCTTTTGTTATTTTATATTCCTTGAGCAAATCTTCTGTTGTCACCCTCTTACCTTTATATAACCTCTTTGGTGCACCATCAAGGATTGTCTCGTCCCGGAGCCATTTCTCCCAATCCATCATGTCGGCATCGGTCCACATTGGCGTGGTCATCATATCATACTGCGCCTTGTAAATCCATTCGCCGGTATGCTTATTGCGATATCCACGATATCCAGAACTGATTTCTGGTATCCAATCATCCTCATTAAATGATGCTGGCTTATCAGTTGTCTGCTCTATGGACTCATCGTTCTGTTCTGTATATTCACGACCAGCAATCAATTTTATGACCGCTGTGTATTGTTGGTTGATGTGATTATTTGGATTCAACCGGCTATCAGAGACTGGGCCAGTATATTCGATAAGTTCAACTTCTACTATACGGCCAATCAGTTCGGCTGGATAAGGTTTGTCTGTACAATATGTCTTCAATCTAGATTCAGCATCATCCCAGCTGGCCATCGCTTCGACATACTTCCATCCATGAACAAAATGTCGTTCATTTGGCCTATCTCCAACCGGGTTGATTTCGCGCACTTCATTCTCTTTTATCAGTATTACCTTCGTTCTCATTCCGTAAATAGATTAAATGAACATAAAAAATCATTGTATTTCCTGACATACCGCTTCTCGTAATCATGTTCGTTCAATGATTGATAAATAATCGCCCGGTGCCAATATCCATCATCATCACGTTCCAATGCGTCATGGTCTATAACGACATATCTACCGCCCTGTTTATAATGACTATACATTAGACCACACGATATCTCCGATATGAGTTGCTCTTTCTCCATTATTTGTTGGTTAGCAAATGAAACAATATCATATCGTTATTGTGATGTGCAATACCAAAATATACTATCGCACCAACTATAAGAAACAGCTTAGGAATCATATCAGGATTGCACTGGTCTGTCTGTTCTATAGACTGTGATATTCTACCACCAGCAAAAACATACACGAGAGATGTGATAATTGCCAATATTATATAAGTACAAATGATTACGGCGCTGGCTGATAGTAGGTAGTCAACACAATAATATAAGTTATTTTTCATTATCTTGTAATTGAACAAGTCATTGTTTTGCCACAATATTTACAGATTGGTTGTGGTTGTGGTTCACCAAATATTTCATGTACCCATATCTCGCTGACCGGCAATAAAGTCATGTCCTCTTCCAGCCGTTTGCTCTCATTATGAGCAAACTTCTTTTTGCACTCCTCATTATGACAATAGTATGTGCTATTGTCAACGAGAGTCGGATTGTTCTTTATCCTATTCCGCAATGCGTTTGAATCGCTCATTCTTTGATTTCCCGGTCGCTGTAATATTTTGATAAAAACTTCGATATCCTTCTAAGAAGCCCAAGCAATATATTCATTTATCAATCTATTTCAATATACGAGCCTGTTTCACTTCACTCACCAATGGCTGCATCTTAATGATTTCCACTGCCTTCCCTATGAGTTGCTCAGCGGTCCGGCCTTGTATCACCAAACCTTTTACATCTATTGGATTACCGGTAGTATCGATGATAGTGTGTAATTTGGTGTTTGGGTCATATGCCTGAACCAAATAAGTATTGCCTGTCGTCTCTGCCATAATATCATTGTTTGATTGTATATATCCGCGCTGGCGTTTTAGTTACGGCTATTGATTTTAGATAATGGGGAATTTGGGTGTGGCCCACGCTCAAACCATTCTTTCACACAATCCTGTATCCCGGCCAGCAATTCAGGGTCCTCATTGGACTTAACCTTAAGTAATGACATTTCTTTCTGTGTGAAATCAGTGGTGAATCTCCCGAATACCTCATCGAGGAATGAAATAGCATAACCCTGTGTACCGTCCAAGTCAATCAGTAACAGATGGTTCGCATCAACAATCTTCCGGAACAGAGGTTTTAGATGCTTGGTGTATAATAATTCTGCAGAATAATCACCGGTGCTTATAGCCCTACCACCGGGACAGCTAGAAAAGTCTTTGGCTATTATAAAGATGTGCTTGCTGTTTGTCTGCATACCGGACAGTGTCTTTTAGTATGACCATTGTTTTTTAGCTTTCGTTCTAATTCCCTATCTCCATGTTCCCATATTCTCACTACATCCCAGCCAATATTTGCATCTTTCAGCACCCTCAGCAATTTGGCACCAGTGCCATCCTTGTGCCTCTTAATCCGTGCATCCAAATCGGAGTTTACGAACCCTATGTAATGGCGAGCGTGTTTATATGGTTTATCAAAGTGTATGAGATGAGATATACCGGCATGATACAATGAGTTTATGCCATTTGAGGAGGAATAGGTATAACTTTCGGCTGAACGGCCAGAAACTCTTGGAGACCCTCTACCTGAAAATGTTCCTTCACAGTATGAACATCGAGAAAAATCCTGTCGCCTGTTATTTCACCGACACCTTTTTTTACCTCAATCATCTGAACTCCATTGAGCACCAGATTCGCCCATTGTATTTTATAATGATTGCCGAGTTTCAGATTTATATCATCGCGGTGAATAATATAAAAGGCGTTAAATTGTTTATTCATTTTGATTAATTTTTGGAATGGTCAAATGTAATATCAGTTACCAATACCCGATGGAACCTTTGGTTATTAATTGCTTTGTTTCTTGCCGAGAATCACATCAAATAAACCAGTCTGTGGGATTTCAATTGGTACACCTTCGTATATTTCCATCGTATCACAAAGGTTATCAATCTCCCCTTTGCGCTTGTTGTTGATTTTCGCCCATTCATCTTCCTTGCATGATGATATAATCTTGTTCTTCATATCAGGCCCGAAAGTAGCACCGGTTTTCATCATCCAGTAAGCAAGCACTTGGCGGCCTATTGAAGTATCGAGTTTCTCGAATATTTCACATTGGCTGACTGTAAGTAGTTCACCAATTCGCGGATAATCATCCTCTGTCATCTCCATGACATCATACCCAAGGATATCCATGATTTCACCCTCGATATCCAGCGGCTCATCGCCACCCATTATTTTTTCGCTCCACCATCCCATGATATTAAAGTTTTTTATGCAAAGTTAATTATCAGTAGATGTACTAACAATAAATTTACTACTTATTGCCTTTGCCATGGGTCTTTAGAGCATACTCCCATGCCTCAAGTTCCGTATAGCACAGATTCGATAAATTGGATGATGAGGCATTGTCATAGACACGGCATTTCTTAATAGCACCATTAGTCCACTTTATTTTAGCTTCTGGATAAAGCAATTTCAGTTCATCCTTGGCAGTCAGGAAAATCTCATCTATTCTGAAACCAATAAAACCATTATCCAATGGTGCTTCTCTCGGAACATATCGCTCGGCCATATTTCGGGATGAATATTTCTTGTCGTTCAATGGTTTGGGTACGATGATGTGACCCATGTCTTTGATTTCCCTAGTATATAGGGCTACGATAATATATTTAATCATGACTTAGCTTTCCGTTATTTCCTGTGTGAGATTTTCATATAATGCCATCCTAAGAGCGGTTGCATATGATGATGATTTCTGTGATTTTGCCTTTTCTGATATCTTTTTATGGTGTTCTTTGTGTTCTGCCATTTCTGATTCCACAAGCCCAACACCTGTAAAGAACATATCCCATGCTTGGCTGTCAAAATTGTCCATGTGAGACACAACGAAATCTAGGAATGCACCACGGCTCTCCTTATCGCAAGCATTATTTGATAAACGACATAGCATAGTCTTGTCGTCCCATGAAAGTCCAGACATAATCAGTATATTTCACCAATTTTTATGTTGTTCTTAAGCGCCTCGCTCAGATATTCGCATGTAGAATGAAGAATGGAATATCCGGCTAACCCACTCTCCCATTCATAATCATATGCGGCTTTTCTCAACATAGACGGATTAGGCTCATTATATTGTTCGGATTTGCCATATAATATGACAGCCTTGTTATGATGGTCTATATGAAAACGACCGCCACCGCCAATTCTTTCTGTATTTCCATCAGGGACCAACTCACGGTGAAACTCCACGTTGGAGGACATGACCAGTTTGGTGCCGAGTATGATATATTTGCTAGCATTCATATGGTTGTTTTGTGTTTCCTAGATAGATTCCAGTTCGATAGTCTTGCCAAGTTCTGTAAGACCATAATTGATTTCTTTATTTAGTAGACCACGTTCAACGAGTGTCTTATATGTTTTATATTGTACCGTGGAGTTATATCCATTGGAGCCTTGGAGTACAAAACAAACTTGGTTCATCTTCCTAAGTACACCACCATTGCGCATATCGGCGATGAGTTCTCTCTGTGCCGTGGTTAACTTCCTAGCCATATCAAACAGTCGTGGTATTTTTGCTGGACCAATCCTTATGAAATGCCACGGCTTTATCCCTGTCTGCTGGTAGATGCTGGAAAGTCCAGTGTTGGGCAGCTGCACCGAGGTCCAATACCACCTTTGGTACACATCCGGTAGTCGCTATTTCATTGCTAATATATTTGCTAGCCGGGCCACCACTGAACACCACCAGCGGAGCAGTATTTCTTGAGGCTTTCTTTATTACTTCCTCGGACTCTGACCAGTTGGTGAGGCTAATATAGCTTACCTTAACTCCGAGGTTAGCCTGTGCCCTCAGTTGCATGCTGTCGGCCAGATTCACATTACCATGAATAAGGAGAATATGACCGGCTTCCTTGAATAACGCAGTTTTCATATCATACGTCCAATCATTGACAAAGAAATTGTCAATATAAACGCCACGCTCCGGGAAATAATCCCAAAGGGCATAGTCCGGCATCAGGACACCGCTTATAGATGGGGCGAAGTATGTACAGTCGGTACCGGCCTTGATTATCCTACGATATAATTCCTCTTTAGTTATACCCTTAACTCCATATCTCTGTAACCAGAAATCATCGAGCTGAGTAATTGGGGTGAATTCTCCGTTAGCATCCTTACAGTTGTCCAGCAAAATCTTCTCCCCATCAGCGACCCTAACTACAGATAGGGATTCCCGGTTGGATAGAGCACTGAGGACTATGGGATAAAATGCCTTTGGGCTGATAGTGCTTAAACACCGTTTCATTTGCTTGGATGTGAGAATCATACTACTGATTTAGACTTTGATTATAAATCATGGTGCATATGAGTTCCGGATACAATTAAGCCCGGTGCATTCTTACGGACACCGGGCTTGGCGAATAGATTCATCCATGGCTACAGATGAATTTTGTGGAACCGCTCGGAGTTGAACCGAGGTCTTGCAAGTGTCTCTGGAACAGTTACACCCATGACTTGCTTTATCTTCCCTGTCTTGGAATATCTCGGTTGTGAACCGGAAACTATTTGAACCTCAGATGTATCGACCCTGAATGTTCTTACGGTCTTCCCATTTGTATGTTTAAAGACTTAGGTATGTCTGCTGGAAAATTAAGCTGCTACTGCAACTGGTGCATTAGCAAAGCACATGTTTATAACACGTGCACCTTCTTCCTGACGAGCAATCTTTTCAGATGTTGCGTTTGTTGTCGGCATGTTCGCTTTGTACTCAATGCCATTGTCTGTTGTGCCATTCTTACTTACTACTTGCAATCAATAGCCTGTCGGCCCCGTATTTTCAAAGAACTAAAACTTATATATTCCTACCAATTATCTTCTTCGTAATCATCCTCACACCATATCGGAGTTTGTTCACCAACATAGGCACCATCTACATTGAAATCAAAATGTTCTACTGCATCTTCATAACTCATACCACCCTTTGCCAATATTTCGATGCATTTGCTGCGCGAATATATCAATCGCATACTTCGGGTGTCAACGCCTATGACTGCATTATCAAACCCATCGGCTTTCAAAAATTTCTGGTCATCGTACCGTTCTATTATCTGGTCTAATATGCTGCTCACACAACACATATCATTGACCAATTACAATCAGTTACATATTACCATTAGTCAGGAATATCATAGTACGCAATCTGCTAAGAACAAATTGTACTTCGGCCTGATAACATCTGAAATACCAGTATTCATCATGATGCTCTCGGAATGCTTGCTGTTGGTACTCATCGATTTCTGTCGCTATTTCCTGTATCTCCTCAAGTGTTTTACCACGACAAGCTTCAAATCCAGCAATACTACCATCTAGCTTGGACTTCTGTTCGGGGTTTGGATATGATTTCTTGGCCCCGGCTATGCCTTCATCTATTACCTGATTTAAATATCTGCTGAATAAAGATGACATGTTATGCTTTAACCGCGTTTCAGATTTCTTATGGTCTGCATTGCCTCGTTTAGTGTTACATTTGTAGTACCACCACCAGTAATGTATAACGCAACTAAATGACAATCACCACGAGCGGCTTCCAATTGCCTGATAATGGCATTTTTGTCAGCATCATTCAGAATTTCATCAAGATAAATACGCATATCTGTTTGTTTTGATTGATGTAAAAGTAAGTAGGATTGGGAGTATGAACAATAAATCAACTAGTAATTCTTGTGGCTCTCGGCCATGGCCATATGATGGTTATATATGTCACCATTGGTATGTTTAGCAGCTTCACAAAAATGTAGTTCAGCAGCGTCTTTGTGGTCCATGTAGTCATATCCCATTTCTGTATACGTCTCTGCATCAGCACCAAGCACACCTAACACCAATTTACCGCTTTTTGTTTTACCTATTGCGAGTGCGCGGCTATTATAATATGCCAGCACTGCCGGATTCAGCATGTTGTCCATCGTTTTGTGTATTTTCTTCGTCTTTGTGGTTCAATAATGTTGTAAATAATAACCCGAATAATTCCGGCAACACATTATCATGTTTATCTATTATTGGCCTCAGATTACCCACATTGATATCTATACACCTACGCGGCTCCTCAAGTTGCTCTGCTTGACAAGGATTTAGCAAAACTAACCTAACAATCATGTCGTCGGGAAGCTCTTTGATTTTGCCATTTATGTTTGACTCGTTAATTTCATGCACTTTTTCTTCATCTTCCCATTTGACATATCCAGCCAGCGCTTCCTTGGCTTTCAGATAATCCTGCCTCAACCGATGAAATTCCGGGTCCTTGATATGTTCAAAATCATCGTAGTGTTCGAACGCATAATCGAAATCCCTCATTTATGATTACAGCCAGCACATATTTGTTTTCCGCTACATTCATTTCTTCCCATATTGCTTAAATCCATCACCCAAGTTATTGGTATATACCAATAACGATGATACGATGGTAGATAGCGCCAATATTCCACCACTAATGCCAAAAATATAGTTAAATCTTGTTTCCTGCAACGGGAATTTGTTAATAAACCACGAGTAGATGAATGACATACCAATCGCACCCATCGTACCCATAAGTATTATCAGATTACCATAAATCATGCGTTTTTGTACCGGTAGGAAACTTTTGCTGGTTGGTTCTGTCATATGAAAGTTTTTATTGCATGGGACTATCTAGCCATATGTCAATATGTTTCATAATATGGTACTTACTCTATGCCCCGGTCTGCTTTCATTATCATGGATTTAGCTATATTAGCCATATAAACCAATCTAGCCAAACCAAGCCATAGCAATAAGATAGGTGTGAACATTACAGCGCTAAACAAGTCGCCATCATATGAAAATATCAATATCTTTATAAACACAAACACACAGTGTGTCACCAGAAAGAAGAAATCTAATTTTGTGGCAAAGACAAGAAACATATTAATAACATAAATAGCTCCGAGTGCTAAAAATATCACATGAATGTCGTACATAATTATGAATTGGTTTGTTTGGCCCTTTCCAGAGCGTCTTTCTTTATCAGTTGTATGGCACCTTCCTCATATATGTCTGAATATATACCGCTGCCGTTATATGCCTCGGTCATCAGAGATTCACGCCGGGTCCATTTCTGTTCAAGTTGTTTGGTGAGTTGTAGACACATCGATATGCTTTTCTCCCACGTAGTTTCCACAGACCATTCTATATGGCCATATTCCTCGTATGTAAATATGTAGTTGTTCATCATTTATAAACATTTTTTTATGTCATCCATTTATTTGATGAGCTTGACACTGATTCTTTCATTAGTCGCAATCCTTATCGTACTGGTAAACGAATACACCTATGCCGAGAATACGCATGGCTTCCATGAATTTCGGCATATCATATATACTTGTTTTGCTGGTGTAGTCACACAAATCCTGAATTGTCTTTTCGCTGATTATTTCCAGCGGTTTCTCCCGTATGAGATAAAGTCTATTGCGCCAATAGTCATCTTGTCTGCGCAAATATCTTAGAACCTCGTCAGCACGGTCGAAATTGTCAATCAAGATAACACCATATTTCTTTTCATCCCATCTGTCACGGCTTTTCAGTGTCGTAGTTATTGTGATATCCATAAATTACGTCGTTTCACACAAAGATACAGACATCGAGATTATTAGTGGATAAATCCCCTATTTTATCAATGCCTTGTATTTCCCCACAATGGCATCGTATTGCTTTTGGGTGACCGGCTCCATTGTGGTGTGAGCATAATAATGCTCAAGGTCAGAGAACGAAATGTACGTTGATGTGGTACCATCGACCTTGCGCGTCCTTATTCCGAATACATCACATGCCAACGAGCATGTCACCTCTGTATCATTGCATATCAGATACGGTGCATGTACCTCTTTCACCCTGATGTATCTGGATTCCACACAATCACGGGACTTATCCTTGATGAGGAATATCTTACCAAGGAGTGATTTCCTTAATTCATCGTGATATTTGCTGGTGCACTCCGACTTCTCATCATCGAGTGCATTCTTTTGGGACATCACCGATTGTACCCGTTTGTTTATGCGGGACAAAATTGTTTCATCCGACCCTTTGAGTCTCATTGTGTACATATGACATCTATTTTATTAGGAAATAAAATATAAAGTAAAATTAATGATGGTTAATCTATTTGGTTACATCGGCCTCTTCATCAACCAAATTCTTTGCCATAGTAGCCAATCCAATGAATTTAGCTAGATTCAACTCGTCATCACCCAACGGATTGGTTATCATATCAACCATAGCATTAAGTATCTTATCCTTATCGGTTATTTTCTTCTCCAGTTTTTCTCTCTTCCTTTGTCTGGCTGGTTTTGCATTGCACTTCTCCGGTGGCCAGCCGAGTAGCTGCTTTATAACATTACCGCCTCTTGCAGCATTTTCACACGCTTTCTGTGATGCACCATATGTGGTGATATGTTGAATACCAGTTTCATAATGAGCACCAAAAATGATTATCTCATCATATCCGGTTCCAGCGATTTCCTTAGCCTTCGATATTGGAATTGGTTTCGGCTTCATGATTTTGATTTTTACTTGTTCCCGTGTCTCTGGTGCCACCAACACCCCAACCCTCTCTCAATAGCATACCAAGCGCAATCAACTTGTTGGAGCTACATATCGAGTATTGGTTCAGCTTTGCGGCTGTCATGCGGGTCGTGGTATCGTAATTGTCGAAATATAACAGGCATAATTCCTCAAAATCGCAATCCTTATAGAATCGCTTCATATGGTCCACTATTTCACAATCTATACCTATAAGAGTGGTTGATGGCCCACCCTCTTTGACCATGCGATATACCACATGGGATGAACATATGGCTTGTATAGCCTCTGGAGATTTCAGGTTATCTTCGACCCATTGTTTCAATCCGAGTATTTCGGCCATAACAGATTATATTATTATGTAGTTTCCTTCTGCACGCTCTGTTCAGCTAGATTATCATACAAAGATATAAGCGGCATCCACACAGCAATAATTGAACTGTCTGTTAATGCCCTGTTAAAATTCTCGTGGCACGCGTTTTTCTGGCACGGTCTTTTTGGTTTCCTAAGGAACCACAGGTAGTGGTTTTAAATAATTCAATCATATGAAAGCTAGTATGAAAAAGCAATTGAACGAAGCCATAAATGGCTTCACGTTTGAGACTGGCAATGTGCGTGGGCTTGCTGTGCAGCTTACCACTGCCTTATTACATGCACAGGCTGGGAAAAACCCGTACAAATTGGCATGGGATATCGCGAAATCAGTGGGCAGGGAATATGGACCGAAGTTCAAGGCGGCTGACGTCATAAAACATCTGGATGAATTCAAAGAACTGCTCAGCCAAGCACCGGAATATGATGAGGAATATTTCCGGGAACAGGGCATCAAAGGCTCCGCGTCGCAGACCCACGAAGACCATGTAGAAAATGGCCGGAAAGGTGCGGAATCATATACAAGCATCACCTCATAGGCGATTAGTCATCGAACGAGTAGGAGAGCATTGAAGAAAATCCGTGCCACAAGCTATTTCCTCAATTGACTTAATCCAAAAATTCAGGATACACATTATCCAGATGATTAATAGCCCAAGGGCCTGATGTCTCAGGCCCTTTTCTTTATATGTTATATTTGATTACCGGGAATGACCAGCCGATTGATACATTTTCATTCCAACCGATAGCATGGCCGGTCTTGAGCACCCACCATTTTATTACGTTTTTCTGCTTGCCCGGCCACCGTTTGTCCCGGCTGTCACATGTTGCTATTACCTCTATATCCAGATGTTTTGCAGCCTTGGTGTCCATATATTCAGCGAAAAACTCCTGTGGCACAACATCCCTCAATGTCTTCTTCATTGTAAGTCAGGGTTTTGCAAGTTTTTATTATCACGCACAACATCACTAACATTATCGTGTATGGAAGATATTATCAACCGATTAGTCTCCTCATGCATTATTGAATCGGGTGGTACCGGTGCTGTACGTGAACCCCTCACGATAAAACCTTCTTTGTGATATGGCTTCTTCTTAACCGGGCCATGGCCATATACGTTGAATATATCGTCCTTGTCTATGCAATGGATGCCATCGACATATTTGGTTAGTTCTGCAGATATGGTATTCTTTACAGCGGCTATTTCCACTCTCAGCCCTCTGGCTTTCAAATATTTCACCAGTGCTATGTAATCAGCATCACCGCTGCCTATAACTACGGTATCAACCTTATCACATAGCTGGACTGCTTCTATCGTAAGCGGTACATCAGCAGACTTATAGCATGGTATGGTTGTGCCGAAGAACAGATTATCCAGACGTTCTGACAGCTTCTGTGATATACTGGTACCTTCGCGGAAATAAGATATGCGACCGAGCATTCTGCCACGCAACACATTGGGTACGAAAGTATTAAAATTGAGCATAGTGCCCTTCTTAAACATGTTCGCCAGACCTATCTCTATGTTGTTGCCGTCTATGAGTATGGCTACGGTCTGGTTGAACTTAATCCCATCATGTATCGATTGATTTTTTGGCTCCATATGGTTTTGTTATGTGTTTGTTTTAACTATTTGGGTTCCGGAAGGTTTTCCTGTAGAATATAATAGCCGTATACGCATCGAGTGCCTTTCCTTGAGCAATCATGGGTATCATTCAGCTCACCATCTATTACAGCAGTGAAATGCTTAGACACATTTACTACCAGTCTTCCCTCTGGTAATTCATCCTCTTTCAAGTGTACAGTTGTGCCAGCACCTATTTCCATGGTCGGCACCCATAAAAATCCGAGAGAACGCATGTAATCCTTGAACCATTTGCGAGTAACGTCAATACCATGCGCAGCGGTTTTCACCTTCGTCCTGCTCCTGATATACGCCTTGAATTCCTTTGTGTCAACGGATGCCCCTCTCTTGGCCCACTGATGTTCAATTCTCCGACGCTGTTTGTGAGATACTATCTGAGAAGCGTTTCCCTTGGCCAGAGCATCATATATCTCTTGGTATGGCACACCAGATGCTATTGCTATTGCTCTGGTGACACAATCACCAACATGGCCATTGTACCCGGCTGCTTCCCTGCCACCATCATTATATCTGAATCTCATGGTCATCCGGTTTAGTCGTGAATTAACCGATTTATCACCTGCTCAGCAGTTTCATCTCTATCATACCCATCCACACCTTTCTTGTGACTACTGACCGGATATGCTGTAAGTGGTGGGTTTTCTCCCCTATATTCGATAATAATGCTGCCATGTGCATCCCTCTGCCAATTGCTGATATCATATGGGAAACGTGTATACCAGTGATATCTGTGTCTCCGGCTGGACTGATTGACTTCCAAGAATACAAGGTTGTCCCCATCAACAAGTGGGAAGAGCTTTTTGATGTCAGCAACTACCGTTTGCAGATATTTTATAGAAAGATGATTACCAATACCATATCCAAGGACTATCGCCACCTGCTTAGTCTCCGTATTGTAGTATATTTCCATTGTTTATGATTTTCACAAAAGTAGTATCAGTGGTCTACACATACAATAAATCTATTATTGTCCTTTCTGGCGTTCTATCTCTATTTCCATGAGTTCACCTATGCGTTCCACGTCCTTCTTTTCCTTCGCGCATACTTCATTATACAGGTCAATATCGAGATACTCCTGAATATGCTCCTCTACTATTGAAGTGAGGACTGTTGGCTCCAACGCGTCAACTTCCCATGAAATTTTACCAAATTGGCGCACATAATTACCAGCCCGGCTGTCGGTGAGTTTTGCGGGGTTGCTCGGTAGGTTATATTGCTTTATCTGCTCCATGGTCAACCCTATGGGCACTATCTGGAACAACTGGTGTTCATCCAGATACCAAGCAATTTTTGCAGCATCAAATTTTTTATCTAGTTCATCATTACCATCGCTCTCCAACATCGATTTGGCATCTCTCAGGCTAACTAATTCCCTTTCAACCATGCCATATAGGCTATACTCCTTTTCCTTCCACCATTCGTTTATGAGGTTGTCATAATAATCGGTCTTCCACCCTAATTTGTCACCACGGGTGAGAAAGAAAGTGAGACGGTCTTTTATGTCTCTAACCATATCGAGACCGCTTGGGTCATGGTCACCGAAATAGAGAATTTTTACCTGTTTACCCGACTTTATCTTGTCGACTATCCTTTCATATGCATTATAGATGGCGCTTGATGATGTGTAGCCTTTGTTAACAACCAGTTGAATGTGGTATTTTTCAGTCGACCTACGCAATATACCAGATAGGGCATCCTTCTCCGTCCATAGCTCGACATATGTGTTTTGTCCTTCTTGTCGATTAATACGATATTGATTTCTTAAATCGTCAAGGCCATCGGCCAAATCGTCAGCAGAATATGGGATATATGGTCTACGACCACGGTCTTCAATAGCGTTCCAATCTATAACACCGGCATACCGGCAATCATCCAATATGCTGCCGAGTTTTTTATATGCCGTATCATGATTGACAATCCAGTTACGTGTAACAAGCTGGTAATGCAGCTGGCGCAATGTCAAAACATACCCCTGTCGGCTATATTCTTTGACAATCGCCACAATTCTTGCAACGATGACCTCTTTCTTCTCATTCCAATACCTAACGGTACCATCATCATATTTACATGCCACGTTGATGGTAACACCTGAGAGCACCCGGTTTTCAAATCTTTCCTTTGCCATATCGCTTTACAAAGGTAATATACCGGTATGATAAATGTTATAAACTACATTACCTTTATCATGAATTTAGTCCCTTTGTCTTTCTTACATAGGACTTTGAACTTGTGCTCATTCAGTATGGACATGCATATGTTAAGTCCAAGCCCGGAACCTGACTCATTCTGGCCTTCTTTTCTTACATATGGTTGTGATAGGTGTTTGAACTCTGATTCATCCATGCCCCTGCCATTATCATGGACCACAAGAAAATTTCCCTCTTGATATATGCGTATCATCTTGCTGGCACTGTCGTTATATTTGAGTCCATTACGTATCAGGTTGTCGATGGCGGTACAAAACAGAGACTTGTTGACGTGTATCGTCGGTAGGTTTTCTATTTTTACCTGATTAATATATGGCGTCCCGGCCAGATAATCATACAATATGACTTTGAGGTCACATGGCTCTTTCTCCAGAATTGCATTTTTCTTTACTAGATTGGTGAATTCATACACACCTTTGTATACCTTCTGTGAATGGGCCAGCCCATCTTTTATAAGTTTCAACGGTGCTTCGAGCTTGTATTCAACTATCGCGGATTGTGGGAGCTTCCTTTCCAGAGCATTCACACCTCTCGGTAAATATGTGTTTATGCCACTATGCATATCATGTCTGATTATCTTGGCGGCATACTCCAGATAGACATTCTTTTCACTTATGGCCTTTAATTGTTGGTATATTTTCGCATTCTTCATCCTGATTCTATACCTCAATGATAGAATTGTTACAACCAACACCACAATAACAAGACCTGTACCGGCCCACGTGAGATACCTCTTTAACTTCATCCTATCGGTTATCAACACCCCCGCTTCTTCGGCCAGTTTCTCATCCAGCATAGAAAGTTCCATTATCCGAACTTCCCTAGACAATGATTTTATGGCATCATTTTTGGACTGTATGGCCTCTTGGCTACCACCATTTTTTATCAGGCTATCTCTTTTGGCAACGAACACCTTTATATTTGCTTTCGTGTTATCCAGCAGACGCTTCATGTCCGACGTGGACATGTTGTTGTCAACGATAAAGCTATCAAGTATTTGTCTATCAGAGGCTATACTAGCCTGTTCATCCGAGGATAAGTGGAGACTGGATTTGTTAAATGCCTTCTCCGGAGGCACCCACACAGGATGTATCTTCTTTGATGTATCTTGTGCTTGTATGCTTGTGCTCAGCAGAAGCATTGCTACCAATAATCTTACTTTTCCCATGATATTGATTTTATTAGCTGGCAATCCTCTATTTGTACTTTACGGCGATATAGGATATTATCGACATCATTCAGTATACCTATCTTGTGTGTCTTGGTTGAATCCTTGGTTGAATGGGTAAGCCTGTACTTGCTGAATATGCCTAATTTCAGATTATATTTGGAAAAATCGACATATTTGACCCTATTGGTGCTACGGTCGGCATACAGCAAACAATTGTTAATCGCGGCCTTAGATATCCATTGCTCAAACATACTAATCCGGGTCTCCAATGAATCCTGCATGGCGACACACTTACCATATATGCTGTGTGCCATATCAACCTTTTGCGATAGGCTGTCTATCTGATGCATGAGTTTGGAAACCATCAGCTTGTTCTCTTCCCGTAGGTCACTTATTTCGTCGTTTTTCTTGGAGATGACACCGTTCAGTTTGGTTATTTTTACGTTCTGGTCATCAATGAGCTTATTTATGCTGTTTGAACTCTCCAGTGTCATGATTACGACCTGTTTGTTGTCATAAACGGTGTATATAGGGAAATTTTGGGAATATGCTGGATTGCATATCATAACGATAAAAGCAGCTAATATCTTTTTCATATCTGGTTATTTTTCTTTCATTGTTTTGATGCCCATAAGCGTACCGACTATGCTAAATGAATTAGTAAGCAAGATGCTCATGATATTCATCCATACAGATGCTACGATATCAGCCTTCAACTTACAGAATATCATTATCAGATATACACTCGTCACAGTCACCCCGACACCACCTATCACCCATATAGACATCCTGACTATCATACCGACCATCTCGAATTGTGCCTTTTTCTGTAACACTTCGAGGTCATTCTGTGCCATATCCTTTGCGGATTCTGCTTCCTGTCTCAATGCATGGGCTTCATCAAGTGATATCTTAAGCTGAGTATTGATATTTTCGTTCTCCTTCTTCCACATAACAAGGTCAGCATTCTGATGCTGCACCTGTTCAGTGATTTTCAATCTTCTCTTACGATTTTCTTTATCCTTATCAATACACTCATTCAAATAAGCTTCGAAATCCTTATTGTCACCGGCAGTAATCACTTTGCATATATTGCCTTCAAGACGTATATTTTTGGTCTTGGCAAGCTCCATAAGCTGGTTGCATGAGTCCTTATCTAAAGTTATCACCTGTAAATTTTGAATGGTGCCGTCTTGCTTTTATAACCCTCGTAATCCTTCTTGAATTCTTCCAGTCTAGGCTCTATATTATCTGATTTTATAATCCAGAATTGTGCGCCAGCCCTCTTCGCTCTAGCCTGTTCCTCCGGTTCATTTGATGATGATATGATGCCTATCACGACATTATTACCATAGTCATGGTTGATTTTGTGAATAAGCTCTATGCCATCGAATGATGAACCAATGATATTAAGGTCCACGAACGCGCATTCCGGCTTGCTATCCACATTTTTTCCGGCGAACCAATGTTTGAACATCTGTTCAGCTTCATCTGAACTCTTTATACTCTGTAATGAGAGGGTTATATCAAGAAGACTGCAAGCATCTTCGAATACCAGATGGAACAGGTCTTCATCATCTACTATAAGTATGGAATCTATCATAATATTAATGGTTATATAGGTATATATCGATAAGGAATAAATTGATACGAAAAGGCCCCGCCATGGAAACGGGGCCTCCGGTGACCATCCAGCTGGTTGTTGCTCCGGCAGTTATCGCGATGCCGGGACGCCTTGCGGCATAGATGGTCTGTATCTGTCTAAACGCTCATGGGCACGGCAGCGGGCAGTGGAACCCGCAGCCTATATTGCCTCGGAAAGCGGAAAGATACAAAGGTAATACATTCCCAGCACCGGAACAAATAAACAAATCACGACTTAACAAGATATTAACACATACCAGAGGTATATAAATTTAATTATCGTCAGTGTCTGGTGTATTATCTTTGTATCAACAAAACCAGACGATATGAACATTCAAATCGAAATACGCGTAAAGGAAAAGGGAATTCAATGGGATAAAATTAAACCGACAATCCATACAGTACCATCCGGCTCGGAATATTCCTATTGTAAATCAATGTCCGAGCAAAAAAGATGCGGAAGTGAGATATAACTATCTCGGCAGTCTGCAGGGTCATTATG
>OUMT01000005.1_pt1 | contig 32379 bp, 19 predicted proteins | sample 1691051 | NCBI WGS metagenome assembly OUMT01 (sample SAMEA3914864, study PRJEB12502) | metagenome | biome: forest; material: soil | place: USA | collected 2012-03-12 | depth 0.3 m | reverse complement strand
TCGTTTATCTTATCCAGAGGAATGGCGAGACTCCTGCTGCCGCTACCTAATGAGCCATCGGCTTTTACAGGATAGAAGAAATGTTCCGGTGCGAAATCATACTTACCACCCTTGGTTTCCTTGGGGTATGTGCTCTTTGCATCCTTCTGGGCTGAGTCTGATAATTTGTGGAACGGAACGTATGCCTTGCTATCGGAAGTTGTGGGCTTATCAAAGAAATTCTTCTCGTCCCACGAAAAAGCTTCGTTCACCTTACATATCCTACGTATATCCGCGTCGGACATATTATAAGTTGCAGCCAAACCTTTTATTACCGATATAGGCGATTTGTTCTCCTTGATTGTGCGATTGTAATTGTCTTGTATTTCCTGTATATTGTCTTTCCTGCTTTCCTTGATGGGTTTGAGTTGAGCCTTGTTGATGTAAACCGGTTTCTTGCTCTCACCCACACATACTAGATATGAATCGAGGCGCTTGCTATAGAATGGCTTCTTAAAATCCTTGGCCACCACACCACGTTCGATATTGCCGTTTATGGTGTTGCGAACATGCAGATGTGTGCCGGGTCTCCATACATTTTCAGGTATTGATTTACTGTCGGCCCAGTAGTTCCTCTTCTCCATGGCCATGACAGCTTGTTCAATCTTGGAAATATCGGACGATGACAGGTCTTCATCACGGATGATGCTATTTTCATGACCATCACCGATTTCATTGAGAATATCAAGAATATTGTCCTGATTGAACGGTTTGTTCTCTCTTCTCAGACGGTTAGCCACCGATACGACTATGGCATCCAATTGACCATTACCCTCTTCATTAACTTGGTCGTTGATTGCGTTCTTTATCTCTGGTGATGTGGTTATGAAGTTCTTAACTTCTTCTATATCCGGTTTCGTATGCCAGAATTTCTTCTGTATAATGTTGTATATCTTGGTATATATACTCTGCGTTTCGATGTCTTTCACATCGAGATATGTACGCATAGCCAAGTCAATATCGCCAAACCCATAAAAACCTTTATATCTTTTGGCAAAATCATCTTCGCCCACCTGAGAACGGGGCGATAATGACGTATCAATACCCATTGATTTGTAATAATCCTCAGAGGCATCTTCATTGAGTTTGCTCTGGTCGAAAAGAGTGATACCATGTGGTTCGGTGAGCTTTACCAGAGCATCGAAGAATTTATCGTCGGCCTCACCGAGATAATCATCACTAGTCATCGGGTCCAATTCCGGATATTGGTCAACCAGCGCGTTCATTTGGGTGTTGAAAGGCTCAACCAGCGCGTCCGGAACATCACTGTCCTTGTATCTGTGGCCATAGATGTTATTGTTGGTCAATACATGGGCTATGTCTTTCTTTGTGTATTCTTTGGCCTCCCTGATGCAAATCTGTATCCCATTATCCACAGCTGCTTGGTGGAGTATGTTGTAATCCACCATACCATTACCCATATTGTAACCTTCTACAAGCAGGAGTATGTCGTCTGCCAGCGTTTTCTTTTGCCCATCGCGCAAATCTGATTTACCGATGGCGTCCATTACTTCATTGATAGTATAGATTGCGGATTTCTTGAGGATGATTTGATTTTCCATCTGGAGACTAATTTTACGTATATATTACTGAATTTATGGTATAACTAATAGGATAACAAAGATAAGCACGACGTGGTGCCGTGACAATAAACCGTGAACGGACATGATTTATTGATTATATTGTGATGCGTTATATTTCAGCATCTTGAGCGTTTCTTCGTATGGTAAATCCAGAACACATACGCTGATTACAAGCTCCTTCATGTCCGCTATGGAGAACCCGGCTGTATCCCTAACCCATTTATCGATGTTGATGGTCGCTAAATCGTTCGGTTTCAACTTCTTGGTGAAGTATGTCTTCCGAGCTATTTCATTGGGTGGGAGTATTTCTATCTTCCGGTCGAACCTCGAACTCCTCAAGAACCTCGGCTCCATACGGTTGATATAGTTGGTATTACCCAAGAACACTATATCATCCACGGTCATGTTGCCGTCCAGTACGTTGAGGAAATCCTTGGTGCTATTATTGTATATGAAATCATCAAGGTCATCGATGATAGCAAGGATGTGGCGGTCTGGCTCCAAATCACGTATAATACGTGCCATGGGTAGGAATGTGCTGAGACGTTCTACGTTCAGCACTATGCCCTGATAATCCGTAATTATCTTCTGGATGATAAGGTTGTTGAGACTGGTTTTGCCACAGCCGGGAAGCCCGTATAGCAAGATACCACGTTTATATGTTACGCCATATTCCTTATATTTTTCCTTCCTGTCCCAGAACTTAACCATATCGCTTACCACCTCTATCATGGACTCATCGGGGAGCATGAACAGTTCATCGAGTACCACCGACCTGCGGCTTATATATAGGCCAATGTTGTAGTCTTCTTTTATATCATATAACCCGGCTGGTATTGAATCCTGATTGGGTTGCTTCGTCGGGAGAAAATCGTTACCTTGGCGGTACCAAGACATTACCGCCTTATTCATCTTCACATGGTCCTCATAATTTATGCCACCACTGATAACATCCTCATCATATGCCATGCCCTCTTTTATCCTCATATCTTCATACAACGGCAAAACCTTGTAGAGGAATTCTTTTTTCTCTTCCGTGAGCATAATGGGCTTTCTCGGAATGTTGGTGCTCTTTTTATTTTCCATGTTAGATGATGAATTTCAATATTTATTCATCTTCCTCCATATCGTCTTTTTCGTCAATATCGTCCTCGTCTGCGTCATCTTCATAAGACGATAAACCGCGTTTATTGTCTACATATATGCCTTCTATATTAGTCTCATCATCAGCGCTAAGTGTCGTTTCCTCTATATATGCGGCATCGTCTGCTTCATGAATAAGCTTCTTGTTTTTGGATGGGATGGCCATATATGGCTGGATGCTGGCCAATTGCTCATTTAGGCCGTCTATGATTTGTTTCCTATCAGGTATATTGCTGGTTCCTGATGTGTTGGTTCCGCTACCCACCACCGTCGCGGCGATTTCTTCAACATCACCCGTATTACCGGACAGCACATCTTCCCTGATTTTCTTCATCATTTCCGGTATATCCATAATATATTCATGCTGGAACTTCGTTATTTCCAACATGGTTTTCTGCAGATTACCTAATACTTCCCATAATCTGCTATTCATGGCACCGAGGGCGATGTATTGGGATAGCTTGAATATACCCTCATGGGCGACATGGAGCTGATGCATGAGTGCTGAAAGGTTCATCTCTTCTACTTCCAGCATATATTTTACTGATTCCTCTTTGGTGAATATTTTCTCTCCAAGATATAATTTGGCTATTGAATTGAGTGCGGCCTTGGCCTTGGCATCGAATCCCTTCTTCTTGCTGTCGAAGTCGTCCTTAAACTGCTGCATCTCCTTATTGATGCTTTCGGAGTCATATACCCCTTCTTTTGCTAACCAATTATTACCTTTTGACTGGTTAGGTTGGCCGGGTGTGGCCGGGGATGCTCCCGGAGATGGCGCTGGTTGGGCACCGAGATTCTTTAATTTCTGCTCAAGTAGGCTCTCCTGATTTTGAATTTGCTCTTTTGCCGTTGGTGGTTTGGTCTTCTTCTTATCCAGCTCCGGTGCTGCTTTCTTTATAGCCTCATCTATGGTGGCCCTATACATCACATCCGCTTCACCCTGTGAGCTGAATTCCTTGGTATCCAGAACGCCACCATTTGCGTCTTTTATCTTGACTTCCCATTTGCCCGTCTCTTCGTTTAATTCAGGCATACTATAGCAAGTCCAGTTTGTATTATTATCGGTCATAAACCATATGTATTACTTATCGATTTCCAACTTACCGTATGGGAAATCGTTATAATCAAGTGATGTCAGAACCCGGCGCATCATCCTATCATCCGGATTATATAAATCCCGATATCGCGGGAATCTCTTTGGGAATGTAAACCATGATGTGATGCGGTCCAGCCTGAATAATCGCCAGAATGGTGCTCTATCGGTCAGAGACACCGATGTTCTCTTGGTGTGGAACTTCTTCTTTGCAGCGTCATCCTTTTCTGTATCCATCACCACGAATGCCCTCAAGTATTGGCGGTTTGGATATAATGTCTCCTTGGTCTGTGGATGAACATATCCCAACCCATAGGCATATGGTTCTATTAGCCGGAACCCTGACAATACTTCATCAGATTCCTCCTCATAATATATCCCAACATAGAAACGTTCGGTTATAGCATGCTTTACTTCCGATACGTATGGATTGGTGCGATTGTTGTTGTAAAATGAATGTCTTACCCTCTTTGCTTCGTTTATATCAACGTATTGCTGAAACATGGCTTCCAGCTCCCACATTTCTCCGAATAGGACAGGTGAAGGTATACTACTTATTTGTTCCACAGTTTATATATCAATCAGGCGTTACCTCGCGGTTCATATCATATTATAATCAACATGATAGATATCGAACGCGTTAGATTAAAAAATGGTGAACTGGAACTACATATCAGTGTGTTCACACCACCAGACGATATCAATGCCCAGACTCGCCCCATAACCATATTCCGGCATGCGGTTCCCCAAGAAGAGGAATATAATTGGATAATGGCCAAGGAAGGGGCACCGTGCCATCCTATCCTAAGAAATCAGAACAACAAGCCCGTAACTAAACAGGAATGGACATTCAATAAACGCTTCGGAAAGACGGAAAGGGTCAGGCTTGATAAATTCAGGGTACAGGAAATATTACACAGGGTATGTGCAGACCCAGTAAAACATAATAAGGTATTCGGTCTATCGGAGCCGACCGTGAAAAAATTCTGTGACATCGAGACCGGGCCGAGGAAAGATGAATATGGTAACATATTAAAAGGGTTCTCTAGCGCAGAGGAAGCCAGTGGTGAAGTGTTGTGTATGACCATATGTGACCAACTCGGCAATGTGGACATCATGTCGTGTTATAACATGCCTACATCTCAGAGAGCTAGATATGTGCATGACCTTGAGAAACACTTCGAGAAACACAAAAAGAAATTCAACGTCACATACAAGTTTTACAATACGGAGAACCAGATGTTGGCTGATTTCTTCTACTGTATAATGCCACATATATCATTCATTTCCGGCTGGAACTTCCTCAAGTATGACTGGTTATATCTGGTTAACCGGGCCAAAAGGCTCAGCATCGATTACACCCGATGCGCGGTAAATGGTACGTTCCAGACCCTGTCATTGACCGATAAATGGGACAAGACCAAGAAAACATTAATACCTGTACCATTTCACAAGGCCGTTGTCGATTACCTGTTGATTTATGAGAAGTGGGATATGTCCATAAAACTCAAGACTAACAACAGCCTCGATGCTGTATCTGGTGAATTATTCGGTGTGAGCAAGCAGAAATATGAGGGGACCCTCAACGACTATTGGGAACGCGATAAATATGGCTATATACTTTATAATGCCATTGATACCATACTCGTGTCGATGATAGATGAGCGACTCGGTACATTCAAGACCATGATAGCGCTGGCAAGTGAGGGGATGGTGCCATTGAATGATTCCATGTTCGCGTCCAACATGGTTAGTATGCTGTCATATGGATATTATATCAAGAAAAACATAGTATTCACCAACAATTCTAGCGAGAAAGAGGAGAAAGATGGTAAAAATGATGAATCATATACTGGTGGATATGTACGCCAGCCATTAGCCGGTATATTCAATATGGTAATGGTAATGGACTACGAGAGTCTATTCCCAAGCCTTATGAGTGCTTTTAATACTGGAATCGAAGTGTATCTCGGTAAGACAATAAAAAATGGTTCATTGTGTGTAGCCGGTGATATATTTGTTGATGACGATGGTAAACAGCATGTACTGAATCTGGAAGACCATATATGGACAGCTTTTGGCGTGGTATACAACAGGAAAGAGGAATCGGTTATGCGCCTAGTGGTGAACAAATTACTCAACAATCGTGTATACAATAAAAATGAGGGTACACAAGTTGAGAATGAAATACTTGAGCTAAAGAGAATGCTTGCTGTTATTAATTGAGCCAGTAACTGCTTTATAGGAAGATACATATTCAAGTCAGCAATCAAAATTCATTATTCACTAATTCAAAAACAAATAGCATGAAAAGCACATTTCAGTTTTTCCAAAGAGACAATGGTTTCGACGATTTCGGTGGTATCTTCAATATGGAAGAAGTAAACTTCCAGACACCGGAAGATGAAGGTGGTGGTTCGATGGACCCCGACATTTACAGTCCCAACTTTAAACACAAAAAGGCCCAAGGCGGCACCTATTCGGCCCGATTAAGGTTCGTTCCCAACGTAAACGACCGGGCAATGTCGAAGTACATGAAGTACATGTACTTCCTCACTGACCCCGAAGGAAACAAGTTTTATGTTGACTGCACATCCAACTGGGGTGTTAAGAACAACATCATTACATCAGCATTCTTCTTCCTCAAGGACTCTGAGGACGTATTACTCAAAGGGATGTCAAGGCAGTTCAGCCGCAAGCAATACTGGTTCTCCTTGGTCCAAATCATGAAGGACATACAAGAAGAAGAGCTGCAGGGTCAAGTGAAGATATTCCGTTTCGCCCAACAGATAAACAAGGTCATTGAATCACTTGACAAAGGTGACCCAACAACTGGTAAAGCACCGGTGAAGGTTTTCGATATCGTTAAGGGTTGTGATTATTTCCTCAAAGTGAATGAAAAACAATATGATGACAAAGGCGTTCAGCGCAAGATGACATCATATGAAGATGGCTCATTCGATGGCGCAATAACATCAATCTCTCTCGATGGCGGCAATACCCGTATGTCTTTTACCGGCAACCCGGAGGCTGATAGGGCCTCTATGCAGCAGATATACAATTATCTCAAAGAAAAGTCCCCCAGCCTCGAAAAAATCAGGGCAAAACAATGGGATGATGAACTCACCGGGCGCATTACCGACAGCATCCGTGCGGCACTCAATGACGACAATCTGTTCAACCAGATATACAAGAAATCACAGCACAAAGGCGGTGGTAAGAGCTACAATTCGCATCTCGGCAAGGAGGCCTTGGCATCGTCATCACCAACACAGGCCAGCCAATCAGTACAGACAGCATCGTTGAGCGCTGCACCACAGCAGCAGCAATCACAGACGGAAGCCATAAACAGTTTGGCTGGTAATCTGAGACCGACTGAACAGGCAGCAGCACCGACCCAACAGGCAGCAGCACCAGCTCCTGCACAACAGGCAGCGCCAGCGCAAAGCAATGGTGGATTCGAACAGTTCGGACAGGGTATTGATTTCGATAAACTGTAAATAGTGCACCATGGATTGGCAGATAGCCGAGTCCTTGGGTAGCTATAATGGTGACCTCACCCCGATAGATATCGGTGCTCTCTATAAGAAGATAGAGAGCACCGTTAATCTTATTCTTAGAGCTGCACACAAGGACGCACAACGACAACACTTCGAAATAAAATCCGATAGAATCAATATGGCATGCCCATATTGTGGGGATAGTAAGAGGAGCAACACCGTCAAACGCGGATGGATTTTCTTCAATGATTTCAATTATAAATGCTGGAATGGTGGATGTCGCAAATCGTTTACCACTTTCATTCAGATGCTGGTCGATTTCGGCCATTATTCTTCTTATGAACACCATGAGATAGCATACATGCAGCAGTCTTCCGACCAATCGGTGGACAATCCCATGTCCTTATTCACCGGTAGTGGCCGAGGAGCTAAATCAAATGACATAAATGATTTGAAGAATATCGACAACTATGCCATCGACCGCAAGCTTATCATGCAGAGGCTGCGTATAGTGGAGATAGAGGAACATCAAGAAACGTATGATTACCTAAAATCTAGGAACCAAGTTAGGCATGATAATAGGCATCTCGGTTATAGCACACTTAAGAATGCCGTAGCGGTGATGAATCTGACTGCCGACCGCTCCAAGGTGATAGGAATACAACTTAGGTTACATAAGCCAATAAATGGTCAGAGGTTCAGCACCATTACTTACCCGGAGATGATAAGGAAATGGTTAGGCATAGAGGGTGCCGATGAACAGATATTGTATAAGATGGAACGAATATGCCTATTGTACAATATATTGTCGGTAAATTTAGTATCAGACCCGGTAATATTCGAGGCAGCATTCGACTCACACCATTTTCCCAACTCCATGGCCACTCTGTCGGCCAGCACCAAGATAAACCTACCCAATGGCCTATACTTCTATGACAACACCATGAAAGACGAAGCTGGTAGGAAGGAATCTGTGAAAATGATGAAACAAGGACATAAGGTCTTTCTCTGGGCCAAGTTCATGGATGATTATCCGCATTTCAGAAATTGTAAAGACCTCGATGATATAATGAGAACTGGTAGGAAATTTGACCTATTGGAGCTTTATAAATATTTCAGTAATGATGCCCTAGATATGGTGTATCTATGATATTGTCAGAGCAGGAGCAGGAGCAGGAGGCCAAGGCATTTGAGGAGGCCAAGGAATCAAACAGGGGTACCATCATACCAATCATGGTGTATGAGACCCAAGACCTGATTGTCGAATCCGGTGGTATAAACTTTGATGAAGTGGTGCCACCGGTGGTGAAAGAGAAAATCAAAATCGTTGAAATAAAGCCGGGCAGCAATAAAAACGATGTGTTTAAAGAATTATTCTAATGATACTTGAAGAAAAATACGGTAGTTTCGAGTGGAGCAGTGAGTTCCCGAACTTATATCAGTTGCTGTTATATGAAAGCGGTGGTGATTTCGATTCATATTCACGCATCTTGGGATATGAATCGGTTGAATCCTTCGATAAGGACTTTGCTGTGTTCAATGAAAAGCATAGGGACGAATATAAACCTGTGGAGGAAGTCGAAAATAATCTGTCGGCCATAAAATTGATTGAACTCAGCTATGATAAACTTGTGATAGAGTATGACGACGAGGTGACGAGAGTGGATATGAAGATAAAAGAGCTGTCCAAATACTTGTTGAATGTGCGGAAACTAGCATTCCACCAAGGTGATTTTTATTCATATAGACAAGTCCTGTCAAGCAGAAGACGTGCTCTTCGAAAGGCAATAGCACAAATGACTAAACACATAGCGAAAGAAGAACGCAAGGTTCTTGATTCATACAAGCGTGGTATCACCCAATCAGAATATGTGAAAGATGTCTCAGTATTGCCCAAGAATGATTTGGAGAGGAATATGTATATGGATGATGACTTAGCTAATATAAGGTTGGTGCAAAAACTCACAACAGAGCATCTTGAATACATCTCCGATGGAATTGAGAACCTTGATAAACAGATATTAGGGATAAAGTACGCGTTGGAGTTAGAAGTATATAGACAAACAATGGGATAAGTCATCTCACATCAACATTCATGATACTAATAGTCAGTCAGGATTTACAGACCATCAATATACAATACGAGAGCATCCTCGAAAAGGAGCAGATGGCCGTATCTATGAAGAAGTTCATTAGGAACGCCAAGTTTAGGGCCAGGGGCAGGTGGAAGGGTGATGTATTCTTCCTATACAAGAATGGCACAGAGGCCAAGATTGGTATGTGGCATAAAATAAAAGGAGTATGCGATAAGTTTGGTTTTCCTTTCAAGGTTTATGGATTAAAGGCTCATGTATTCCACGAGGATATCACAGAGGATGAAGTGAGGTGGTTCTGTATGGAACTCATGAAAGGCCATCCACAAATCCGCACCATCCGCGACCGCCAGATAAGTGCTGTTTATAAGCTAGTTAAATTCAGATATTGTTTGGGTAATCTGGCCACATCTGCTGGTAAATCGCTAATAATATTTTTATACATCATGTTCTTGAGGCACAAAAAACTACTCAACAAGGTAGTGCTCATATGCCATGATGCGGATTCGGTGATACAACTACACGATGAGTTCGTCATGTATGCTAATGCTAAATTCAAACTTTATGCGGCTATGGTTCATGGCGGCACCAAGGTAACAGATATCCGGGACCATAAAATAATAATAGGTAATTTCCAGACATTATCCAACCGACCCGTTGAATTCTTCCGGGATATCGATATAGTCATCGCCGACGAGGCGCAAAGAGCCACAAACGATAGCATCAAATATATTACAGAATCATGTGGTGATACTACACATCGAATAGGTGTAAGTGGCTCATTACAAGAGGACGATTCTGCAGACATGTGGCAGCTTTATGAGCGTTTTGGCCCGGTGGTATGCACAGTGAAGAAAAAGGAACTTATGGATAGCGGCGATGCTACGCCAATAGACATCAAAGTCTTTATTCTCAATTGGGCTACGGAGGAGCAGAGGAAATACTTATCCAATCTACGCGTAGCCGGTAAGATGACCGACATCGAGATGCTCCATATAGAACAGGAGATGGTGAGAAATTCCACCGGCAGGATGCGCTGGATTTCCGGACTTGTGGAGAAAGCAAATGGTAACATGTTGGTGCTTTTTAACGATGTGAAGGGTGGGTATGGCAAGAGATTGGTTGAACTGTTCAAATCAAAGAACAGGAACCGGGAAGTCTATTACATTGATGGAAGCGTTGATGCCGAAATGCGGGACATAATAAAGAAGCGCATGGAAGATGGCAAAAACAAGATACTCGTCGCTACATATGCCACATATGGCACCGGTAAATCAATAAAGAACCTGCACTGGATAGTGTGCGCAGAGTCCATGAAGGGTTACAACATTATAGCTCAAGGACAAGGCCGTGGTATGCGTTTACATGATGATAAGAGCGTATATCACTGGATAGACATAGTTGATGATATCTCTATACTCGACGAAGTGTACAACAACCGGAACTATATGATGAAACAGTTTGATGAGCGCCTCAAACTATACAAAAATGATGGGTTCGATTTCGAAATTCATCGAATTACTATCACCGAATCAGACACCAAAGAAGAGTTATTCTAATTACAATCCGGGGAATGTAGTAACAAGTGTTGGTGCAACAACAGGGCTGACATAACGCAATGAACCTACCGTATCTGGCTTATACTGGGCCGTCACCTGCACGTCGAATGAGAATATGTCCTGATTTTTGACTATGATATCAAGGCCAACTGTTTTTGTGAATATCAGATTTGATGTGGATAATGGGCGACCGTAACCACCTATAATACCGGTGCCGGTTGAACCAGCACCATCATAGTCAGTCATTCTATATTGCATAACCAGTGGTATACGCACAGTATCTTTTGATGCCACCAGAATTTTACCAGAGTTGTATATCGGACTACCGGAATATATCGACGTTGCATCTGATGGCAGCATAAATAAATAGGCACCACAAGTGTTTTGTCCTATCAGATACTTGTCATTCTGTGAGAATCCGAATTTGCGTGCAAAGTTTATCGGAGCAGCGCCTGATGTGACGGTTGCATACGGCACATATTCAAGCTGTATATTTCCATTTGGCTCATTTGGTTGCGCATTGAAAAAAGCGCTATGTGTAAAATAAGGATATCTCGCAATACCCGCGCTTACACTCATAGATGGTGCACCAGTAGATGGGTCATATGCTCCACCCAATACACCAAAATTGGTATCCAAGTCTGTACCGGCTTGTAAATCAGGATGGTCTGTGTGTACGCAGAAATCAGAAATGAATCCATTACCTGTCAATGATGTACCGTGGGATGACATATCCCACACATATGGTTTTGTTATCGTTGATGGGGCTGATACACCACCTGTAGTGACATTTACCGTTGGTAATAGTATGTCATCGGCTGATGTGCCGCTCATTGTGGCTGACCCATGCCTATCATACAATTTATTTGATAATGTTATATCCCGGTCCCTCGAATAGACCAATTGGCCTTTGTTCTGCATGGATTGGAAAGCCGGTAATTCAACAAACGGATGCAGACCGGCTCCATTGTGGGCATTAAATAGGGTTGAATCATTTATTATGGACTTTATGACCATAGGAGTTCTGTAATATTTCCTATAATTATAATATTCCGTTTTATTGTTTAGATATCCAATATAGGACAGGTCATCACCCAAGAAATCCGGAGTCAGATAATCCACACCCGGAAGCCTATCACCAACATTACCCGGCACATAGCTAAGTATTTCCAAATCCGCCTCACCATTGTTGGTTAACTGTATATAGAATACTTTGGTGATAATCTCGCCTTTTGGTACCGTGAGGGTGTTCACAGAGTTTATGTAATAACCAGCGAATAGCTTCACAGTATCATTATTGGCAACATTCGCCAGCACCGAGCCAGCTTCATCGGTTACTTGCACCAACAAATTGCCTATTGACTTATTCAATATAGCGACAAGCGAGTTATAATTCCGCATCAGTGTATCAATGGCATCATCCGCTGACATTATCTCGTTGGTCGAAGTCCTTTGTTTCGTTGCGATGTTCTTGGCATCATGCTTATATGTGATAGTGCCAATTTGCAATGTATCTGATAAATGGGTGTTCAGTCCTATGGAATTCAGATATTGCTGGAATTGAGCAAGTATAGCTTCGTTATTGGCCGATGTAAGGTCGAAGGTGGTATTGGTTATCAATTCCTGCGGGAATGGTATGATGATAGAATCTGACCAATCAGATTCCAGAGGACTTGTTGGATATCCTGCTTCTGACAAGGATTTTACCCTGATTTCAATACTCTCACCCTGCGTTATGGGTATGGATAATTGGTTGGAATTGACACTGTCAGGTTTTGATGTATCATCGGCGCTCCACGAGGTACTTCCGTCAGGGTTGACAATTTTGGTGCGTGCTTTGGTCTTCACTTCCGTCCAAGGTGAAAAAGACCCATCAAGCTTGTCTCCGGATGAATCCACATAAGGAATCTGCTGTGTGAGCACCGATGTGTTGTCCGGTTTGAGCTTCCTGTAGGCATATGTGTATTGTACTACTTCCTGTGGATATAATTTGTTAACCGGGTCACCATATTGTGGTGCTGGCTGTGCCCAGAAGCCGTTTACAGCATATTCCGGGGTGAAGATATTGCTACCAAGTGTCTTTATGCTTGTGACCACATCAGTAACAATGGAAGCATGTTGAGCGGACAATGTGTCCCTCTTGGCCATAAGGTTTGCGTTTGATTGCTGCAAACTGGTTATGTCGGCATTGGTGTTGCTTGATATACTGGCCTTATTCTTAGCTACCTGTGCGTCTATTGTCGATATTTGCGATGCCAGATTGTTCTTTGAAGCCATTTTGGATTTCAGGTCATCATACATCGTCGAATCCGTCTTATGTAGATTCGTCTGTTGCACCTTGAAATTGTCCGGTATGATATATGGAGCATTGGGCTTTATACCATTCGTCAATGGCACATATTTCTCAGAGGCTATGCCATTGAGTGTGGTTTTCAGATTAGTGAGTGTGGCGTATATGCCATCGAGTGTCTGGGAAGTGTTGTCGACGTCTATCAATTTTGATGTATAAAACCCAACGCCTGTTCCCCAGTCGTTTGCCACCACATCAAAATACTTATTTACGGGTTTCATGAACAGCATGATGTACTCATTCGAGCTGACAGGTATCTCTATTTCTGCTGTGTCAATAACATCTTGGTCTATTACTAATGTACCCACACCAACTACCGGCGATGCGTTGCCTTGTATCAGTTTTAATGTTATGTTGTTTGTGGTGGTATCTATGGACGTAATTTCATATTTGGTACTGTTATTTCCATCATTTACCACCAGCTTATCCCCCGTTTTCAGTAATAAGTCCTGATTGTTATTAGAGACATCCTGATAGTGTAACGTATTCAGCGTGTATATGAGCTGTGTAGTAGGCGTCTGAATTTGACCAATCAAAATTGTGGTAGCGGACCTCTGTATCCCCAATATATCGAAGATTCCGTTGTATTTTACTGTCCGGTGTGGTAATTTGACCGACTCAATGTATTCAGTATATCCTATTCCACGTGCAATCAGTGCAGCTACAAAATCCGTGTATGGTATGTTCTTACCCTGTAACGATTGATTAAAATAACTTACTTTGTCCGGGGTATCTATATCTATTACTGACCTCAGAACTTGTATGTTATCTGCCGATGCTCTGATACCGCTATCGATTGGTATCTGCACACACAACATGGGGTTGAGTAGATAATCCTCTATCTTGTTATTAACTTTCTTAAAGTATATGGGTGTGGTTATGGCCGGGGTTATGGCCGGTTCAGTCAATGTATTTTTGGCATACAATACCTTAGTTGAACCATCTGGTAATGTCAGAGTTACTGCAGAAGCTGTCGTGGATAATATCTGGTTTATGTTCGCCTCGGTACGCCTGATTTCCGATATGAGATAATTATATGATGGGAGTGTAAATTGTCTTGAGCTACCATCGGCATTCAAAAAATTTATAATTACCTGTGAATTTTGGTCGGTGTATAGGGTTGATAATTTGCTCAACAATTCAGTTACGTTGGACTCGCGGCGTATCAAATCAGCCACGTATGATTCTAACGTATTCTTGTTGTATTGTGTCTGCTGGCCCATATTATGCTTGTTACTTGATATGTATCTTGATATGAAAATGGCGGGGTCTACCCCGCCATTTTGTGAATTGATTTTAGTAGATATCTATTATGATACGCCTGTTACATTGAGACTATCCAGTACCACAAAACGATAAACGCCACCACCGATGTTTTGCCATTGCAGCGTCATACGTGATTGGGTGTTTGGTGTACTTCCGGGTATGAATGTAGGATATGTGGCGGACGAAATTGACGTTATACCTGTACCAGCGGTATTGAAGTATGCAAATAATTCATTGCCGGGGGTACCGTTCCAGAAAGCTTGTGTGCTGGTATTTTTTGCGGCCAATATTATGCGTATAATTTGACCATCCTTCATGTTGGTTGTGTCTAATTTTATGCGACCACTATTCGCGAGGACACCACCGCCATTTGTGCAATCAAGGAACACATACTGAGCGTTCGACAGGTCGAGTGGTGATGGAGCGCTTGGTCCGGTATTAGCATCAACTACAGTAAGAGTGTTATATTTATACAAAGTGGCGGTGTTTGCCCCCTTGAAATCCACCACCCCATTTATCGTCACATTAGCCGATATTGAACAGGCATCATTTATGGCTACTTTATTGAATGTGCTTACATCACCTATACCAGTACCGGTTGCGACGAATTTGAGGCCAGTGTACGTACCATCAGCATTCACAGTGGCTACCGCACCACCACCACCCGGTACTATAGCGAGAACAGTACCAGAATTCTTAGTTATGGAAACCGTTGCAAACTCTGCACCACCAGCCGGTACGGAACCGACCAGAGAAGTCATCCGCAATGTTTGCGCGACCGGATTGAGGAAACTCTCTACCGAATCAAATTCGGCTTTTATAGCGGATAAGTTTGCATTTAATGTACCCGGTCCTGCGGATAATGGAGTATTCGGGTCGATTAATGTTATTGTCAGTGCCATCTGGTGTTGTTTATTTGTCCTATATATTTGTAGTGGCGACAAATATGTAAGATGACGATATCCACATATGGCACTGTGACACACATGGCGATATAATATATGTATGGATAATAACCTATTTGATGAGGTCTTCGGACTGGCGGCGAGAGGCCAGCTTGGTAAAGACCAATCTATCGCATTTGATACTGTTTTACATAATCAAGACAAAAACTTCTTTATAACCGGTGCAGCTGGTACTGGGAAATCAACATTGCTCAGATATATTTCGGAAAATGCCAAGAATGCAGTTGTTGTGGCACCAACCGGCATAGCATCTCTGAATGCCGGTGGCCAAACCATACACTCATTTTTCAAGCTACCTATAGGCATAATAACCAAAAAAGAAATAAAGCATCACGGCAATGATTTTAATATGGTGAGGCCAGTAAAGCTCCTTATTATAGATGAGATATCGATGGTATCTAGTATGCTCTTGGATGCCATTGACATGTCTCTCCGGGTTAATAAGGGTTCTGATTTGCCATTCGGTGGTGCTCAAGTAATAATGATTGGCGACCTTAATCAGTTGCCACCAGTGGTTACAGCTGATGACGCAGCATATATGTATAAGACATACAAATCACCATATTTCTTCGATTCAATGGTCCTCAGAAATGCAAGGCCTCAGAAAATTGTATTGAATGAAATCTTCCGGCAAAAAGACGAATTATTTATATCGATACTCAATAAGATAAAGGATGCACGGGTCACACAGGCAGACCTAGATATAGTGAACGACATATGCCATAAATCCGACCATGAGCATGACCCTAATATCATTAATTTGTGTACGGTAAATAGACAGGCAGATTACATCAATGAAAAAATGATGAACCTGTTAACCACCCCGGAACACATCTACATCGGAGAACTTACCGGAGAATTCCGGGAGACTAACGTACCGGTACCAATGAGGTTTGTAGCCAAAGAAGGATGTAGGATAATGTTTAGAAACAATGACCTTGAGAAGCGTTGGTTCAATGGTTCACTCGGCACGGTGACACAAATAAAATCCGATTGTATTGTTGTGCTGCTGGATAATGGCATGAAACATCATGTTTCACCACACACATGGGAGTTGAAGAAATATAGGCTGGATAAAATGACTGGTCAGATGGCTAGCACGGTGGTCGGAACATATACACAATATCCGATGGTAATTGCATATGCTTGTAGTATTCATAAAAGTCAGGGATGTACTTTTGAGAATGTTCATATAGATTTGGTTGATGGGGCATTTGCCAGCGGCCAAACATATGTAGCATTATCAAGGGCAACCACATTGCAAGGGATGACATTAGCCAGACCAGTAGCGATGTCTGATATCATATATGACCAGAAGATATTAGATTTTCTTAGGTCGTAAGCCTATAATTCACCAACGGCTCTCATATGAGCATATATAGTAAATAGGTCTTCGGTGGTAATCGGTTTTACTCTTCCGTCGCGTTCCCACAAATCATGACCAATCCGTTTATATATGCATTTATCAGATTGTGTCCACATATGGAATGCCACTGCCACATCCTTAGATTCAGAAATCGCGTCATGTTTTGCTTTACAAATTGCGTCCATCACTGATTTATAATACTAATATATACTGCGTTAAAAACTATAAGTATGGCTAACGCATTATGCCCATTGATAAAAAGACTCGGCTCGACCGGGACTCTAGTGACAATGCAATCGTCGAATGATGACGTATCATATGCTTTCAATAATAATACCAAGGGGATGACATTCAGCAAGTTCGCCCTGCTGAATATTCCTGATATCGTGGTACCGTCTGCTGGGGAGAACACCATACAATTTGATGCCATAGAAGGAGCATTTTCAGCCGGTTTGTCATCAGCCGTTCCATTTCCTCTCAATGAGAAGTTCAATCTAGCAGAGAGTTTACAGAACTATCTGTTGAATATGGAAGCCATGCTTATAAGGGCCGATAATTATGACCCAACCATTGACCTCACTGTGGCCGAACGTGCCTTCTGGAAATGGTTGAAGGAACTTGGTGCAATAAGATATCGGGTCAGTAACCCGGCCACCGAATCATCACCATCGGTGTCATATACAGATGGGAGGTTCGTAGAGGAGGACAACAGCACCACATATAATCGCGTGGTGAAATATGTTGGTGAAATTGATATGGAAGGGAATAATCGTTCCAACACCAACGCATATAAAGAAATTTACATATACGTCCCGACGCAGTGTGGCGGTTCACCGTTTATACAATTCAAATGTGTATCAGATAATAACTACAGCGAGGGTATGACCATCATTCAGGATGGTACGGTAAATATAACATATATCCAAGGCCAGACTGGTACACCATCAATTACATCTGCCGGTCTCCGTGTCTTGGCATTCTATGACCAAGTAGCACCTGATGGCACTTTCAATTACACCATGAATGGTGTGTCGGATGAATATTGGTTCAAGCCCATGGCCCCAGATGGCCCCAATGCGTATTTTACGGATTTGGTGTTCGGTGATGCGGCCAATGATATCCACACCCGTGGTATCGGTTCAACAAGTCCCATAACTTACATAAGGTCTAGGCTAGACGGGGTATGTATAGACTTCGATATATCCAATTATCTGCCAGTGTATAATGATGCTACTATAACGTCGTTTGCAGATTGGAACGCCCGGCCAACTTCAATGAGCAATTTCGAGTTTAATGCTGCGCTGATATATTATGATATATATGATGCCGCGACGCCTGATATAAGAACAACCAATCTGTGGGGTATATTGTTCCTAAATGACCTACAGATAGTTGGCTCCAGTGGTGCAGCTGTCGAAAGATACAGCAAGACCAAACCAGACGCTATACTCGGTCAGACCGGTAACGGGTATTCGATAAAGCTCAATCTGAGGTTTGATGCTGTTGGTGGCAACGTTGATGTAGAGGTATCGGTTAACGATTATAATACATTCAGTATGTTATTGTTCGCCGAAGCTATGGTGACAGTATCGCGCCTGATTGGTCAAAATGAGCAAATAATAGCCGATAATGCCAAATTGTCAGGATATGTGGCACAACTTGAGAACATCATATTGAATAGTGATAATGCCAAATTGTTCGCCCAACAGATTTCCGACTTACAGGGACAAATAACGGCATTTACCAGTACCGATGCAGTTAGTGGTATATCAGGTTTACTTACTGCCTTGAATAAGAGGGTAAACGATATTATAGCCGGGAAATACACGATAAGTCTGGCGTCTGTTCTGAATATCGTTGCTCGCGATGGCCTTAACGCTGAAAAAGTAGGTGATGCGTATGTGTTCACTGATACTAAACAGACATATGGCTCTGTGGGGAATTTCACGATGTATATGGGTGTAGACCAAGCATTGAGGCGTAATACATTTAGGCTAAATCCAAAAGCTAATTTATATTATCATACCAATGGTGGTGTTCAGGTGAATGCGGTGTGCGACCTTCAATTATTCATTGATGACACACTAGTTAAATGGAAAGCGAATCAGACAATGAAAATCTATCTAGATGATTCCATAGCTTTCTCAACATATGGTATATCAATCTATACTGACGCTACCAATGCACATAGCGCTGGGGCATATGGTATACTGGTTGGTGTGGTTCCATATCCATCGAACCACCAAGTAATAGAGATTATATGCATTGATGAAACCAATTATAAATTCTTGGTAATAGCACAATAATGAACAAAGAATTACATCCAGCAGCTAAAGAAGAAACTGCACAACAGGAGCCGACTGCACAACATGGCCAAACAGCATATAAAATTCAGAAGCCGTTACATGATAAGATAACGGCATATCTGAATACCCGACCATTCTCTGAGGTCGATGCGTTTCTCACGGACATATTTGAAAGCGATTATGAAGCGATATACATCACACATGATGGCATGCAACAAATAATCAACTATCTCATGAAATGTCCACACAAAGAGGTAAAGGAAATAATGAACGAAGTAAAGGAACCATCCAGCCTCATCAAATTCACCGTTACGAAGAATGGGGAAAATGGTCAAAATGGGCCTAAAGGACAAGAAGGTGTGCCCGGAGAAACACCAGCACAACCTATAGAGCCAACGCCTGTTATGCCCACCGCACCGGGTGAGTAAATATTAAAATGGGGGTGCCGAATTGCCATTGCCGACATCGGTTGACAGCTGTGACATAGCCGCATCAAGGGCATGTGAGTCATTCTGGAATGCAGCTATCATCGATTCATATGCCTGATTATCTGCGGCTATTCTGTTTTCTCCAAGAGTTTCAAAATCAAACAACCAATTATAGTATAGCTTACCGTTTATTACGGTAAGCCTATCGATGTTTAGCCATTGTAGATATTGATTTCCATTTACTAGATTTGTGAGTACATATTTATACAATACAATCCACATGTGGTTGAAGTATTGCCATGTATTGGTCTCCGCAACGGTATAAAATCTAAATGGTGACAATATCATCTGCATAGTACCAGCACCGTTGTATTGTGATAATAACGTGGTTCCCTTCATAATTACATACCCAACAGTATTTTCACCGTCTACTATGTTCCCTTGATAAAATGAGGCAAAATTATCATATGATGTCCAGAAAGATATCGCGCCGGTTAGTTTTGTAGTGAATTCTCCGGCCCTAGGATTCCCCTGCCAATAATAATAAGCATATTGGTCATCCATTTTCATGAATACGTTTCCCGGTAGTGTGACGATGGGAAGTTCGAGCGCAAGAACAGTTCCTATGTTTACTGATTCCATGTTTTTTTATATTTTAATAACTTAATCTACTTGTGCCGTTTGATATTGTCGATGACATAACAACCCATTTCAATTTGGTTGATATGGATTCATTATTCCATGGTACAGCAACAAATTCTACAGTAAGCGATTTGGTGGAATCATTAGCATAATATGCCTCATATGTCCCACCCAATATAGTGGTATAAGCCGTGGGTATACAGCCAGAGTGAGCGCCATACGTAGTATCTTGGAATACAAAATATAATGGCTGAGTGGCTGTGGGGCTGAGTGCAATGTTTATGATTATCCTCCTTCCCAATTCTGTTGTATCCCCCGAAATGATGGCCGGTAGAAGCAAGTATATCACATCATTGCCACCGGTTATCGTGGCTGAGGTTCTTACAGAAATATGATACATGCTAGCCGCAGAATCATCAGATTGTAAGGTTGCACTTGGTAATTGTAGATTCCACGCTGCACCAGTAAATACCAACGAGCCGGGCGATGCTCCATTGGTTGTCATCCATACATTACCACCGGTGACTGTCAATGCCAGCGTTACCGGCTTCATTAATATGCTACCATAAAAATCCTGCCTATCAGATATAGCATTACCACCATATTGCGACAAGAGTTTATTCCATCTCCCTGTATAATAACCTGCAGATATGCTTTTTCTCCGTGTATATATAGGATTGTATTTGTCAGATACGGGTGCTGCCGGGTCCGACGTCCCCAACCACTCGAATTGCTGTTGCATGGTATGCGGGAAGGTAGTCGGGGCATCCAATGCATTATCGAAGAAATTTAATCGGCCCATTGTAACTGGTGTACCGCTAGGTGGTGTGTTGGCTGGTGAAGCAGACCCAACAGTAGCAGGGAATGTATGGAATCCCAAGACATTTGGATTAGACAAGGGGCTATCATCTATCAATGATGTTGCCCTATTTCCATAAAATTCTGACATCGAACTGCTGGTTTCCTTCCATATGGTACCATCTATACATGTGAACGTTACATATTCACCTTGAGGAAAGAACTCCGGTACTGCAAAATTACCTCTTTTCAATAACAGATTTGCGCCACCACCTATTTTCAGCCCCTTGGAAGTCTGGACATATATTATTATTGTCTGTCCTGCTGTACCACCGATTATGGACGTGATGACCGGTGTGACGGAAACCCCCGTTGATAAATTGTAGTTGAATAAGGTAGATGTGCTATTGATACCGGAGCCGGTAAAGTTTGGATTATTCACGTTCAATACACCACCACCACTATCTGAAAGGATGTTAGGTGTAAAGGTCAGCGATGAACCTACAGTGAACTGTACGTTCATATTGAACTTTGATGATGAGCCAACCAATAAGGCGTCAGCAGGATTGCATGATAATTGATTAGTTATTTTTAACGTTTTCAAATTCCATATCCACGGAGTAGCACCAGTAAATACCAATGTAGACGTGCTGTTGAATGTTAATGTGGAGCTTGGTGTACCGGATGATATTATTGCTAATGACACAGGATTAACTGGTGTCACGTAATCATCTATGGAGCTTATGAATTGTATATTATCACCTTTTAATGTAGTAGTAGATGATGGACTAGTCAAATCATATATTATAGCTAGACCACCGCTACCATTTTCATGCAACATGTACCCCAATTTATGTGCTGCTGGTGTAGCCTCTTTGTAATATATATAAGCACTATTGAGTTCCGGTAATGATGATGAATCCTTGCGGTATTTCAGGGCTATCTGGTAGAATGGTGATGCGCTGGCCGAAACAGCAGTACCTGTCAATGCCGGGTCTGGTATGATATTGACGATTGTCAGCATCACATTCGCAGCAGTAGGATATTGGTCAGCACCAATTATGAGCCTATAAAAATCTGATACATCATTGGATACACCATCCGATATGCGTTTGGCGAACACTAAGTTTCTATCACTGCCGGATGTACCACCGTCTTTTAAACGCCATCTATCGACAGCACCGGTAACAGCATGCCCGGTGTAATTTGTCTCGCTGGTTACGAAATCTATAGCAGAAGATGATATTACATTGAATTGCAGTGAAAATTTTAAACCGCCATGAACCGGGTCGGGGACAATCAAGCAATAATTGCCTGTAGAATCTATCGCCCAGTCATTGGCCATTGCGCCTGTTATTGTACACGCAGAACCATCCACCAATATAGTTGAAGATGAGAATATTTCGCTACCCCTGACCCCATCAGCTCCGGTTGGTCCCATCGCACCGGTGGCACCGGGGAGTCCCGAATCACCTTGTCTACCAGCCGGACCAGTACGACCACCGCCAAACTCTAATATCTGGTCATTATTATAGTTTATTTTATTAACTACATCGGAAAATGTATCAGATGGCAGTATATTTTTTAATGTCAGATTACTCATGTCGTATATATTAGCTGTTACCCAAAGTAAATTCGAGGTCGAGTATCATATCAAATTTATGTAGTGGTTTCAACACCGTTGACATGAAAATTTGTGTATCTGTTTTCTTGATATTAACCGTATTTAAGTTGTTGTAGCCTGTCTTGACCAATTGCAATCTAGTCAGGGTGTTTTCCATTGGATTTATGGTCTGTTGGTTGACCGGGTTATCCCTCATGTACAAATTTATCTTGGGGTCACCGAAATCCATGGTTATGTTATTGGTTATGTACTGCATGGCCGCTGTTGCCAGACCACCGTTCTTGTAATATCTGAAATACTTCTTGAACTGGTCTATAGACCGGTTATAAATCAAGTCGGCCAATATGCTCTTATGTCTGAATGCTATAAATAAATTGTTGCTTCCATCAACGTAATAATGTATGTTATCATCAGTCAATATAGTATCAGCAGTGAGCGACATATCCAGAACATATATTGGATTTGTAATCACTATGGTGTCGGGCACCTTCAATTGTTTGCCATTGAAGAATGCCTTGTCCTCATATAAGGACATCACACCATCCACTTCGATATATGTGGCTTTGTCGATATATTTCTTAAGATAAACCGGCGATAATGACGGCTCGAATATGGATTTATCGGTATTGTCTATGCATATTTCATTTATTGCGCTGTACAGCGGCTTATCTTTCAGGGTTATTATATCTCTATCTGACACTTTATGATAATAATATTCATTTAATATTCCGGAGTCTTCCACATCAAGCATGAACCTGATATTCAAATCCCTATCCTTCTTATACAGTGGCAGCTTCGTATATTCATTGTTTATAGCGATGTCCTCAAATACTACAGGATTTGATTGCCAAGAGCCGTCTATGAAATTGACCACTGTGACCGGCAAACTCAGGTTTGTCCAATTGGCTTGCGTTCCTGCCCATGATTGGTCACTATTGGACCATCTACTGATATCTTTGAATGACGCGAATTTTATAACATCCTTTATTATTGGCTCATAATTTCCAGAATACCTGTAATATGTCGATTGGGTGTTGACCGGGACATTAGAATAGTCAAATACCGGCACATGCGGTAGTTGTGGATATTCTATCATACTCTTCTGAGTTGTGAGATAAGAGCTGGTTATTATGGTGTCAGGCGGGAGCGCCGACAGTATAAAGTTGTTGCCATCTGTTATTGTATCATTCAGTGCGGTTGTATGCTTTATGTATATGTCTTTGTTTATACATTCGCTTATGCTAGCAAATGAAGTCAATTTAGCAGTCAATTGATATATGTTATTACCGCCGCCCTCGGCGAACCAAGTTGCTGATGATAATGGATATAATGCATTTAGTAACACAGGACTAACATTGATACCAGCTGTGGAACCGGGCACATTTACCACGAATAATCCTGATGGTTTCAACACGACCGTCTTCTCTGTTGGCATGGAGATGGTCGATGTGTTTTCCACGAATGATTGTGTTGGTGATATCATTCCATTTTGGCTAGATATTGCCAAAAATAATAATTCATTCATGCCTATCAGCTTACCATAGGTGTGGTCTGTCGCAAGCTTTAATTCATCCGGTATGAGTACACCATTCAAATATCCATCAAAATTAAGAGCATCTGCAGAGCCGACGTATCCTGAGTAATTTACTTTATTGTATAGCTGGATACCACGGAATGTCGCGGTAGGATATGAAGCAAAACTATCGAGGTATAGAGTGGTTCCCGGTATCACTGGATAAGGAAATTCCAGTCCATATAAATACAGGGAGGAACCAATTGATGATATTTGACTTCTTGATAACCCACTGATAAAGCCAGCGTTCCATTTTCTCAAACTATCCATGGTATAAAGATGCATGTATTCAGTGAATGTTATATCAGTGCCATAAAAATTATCGACCGCTTTATAATCATCCATCAAAATCTCTATTACCAGAGTTATATTCTTGAAATTGGTGTTTTCAATCAATTCCATGGTTACCGGCTTGGTCGGCACATAAATCTTTGTATTCACGAAGTTGACTACCGCCGAAAATTTATATCCCGAATAATCTACCCCGTTCTTTGGTTGTAGCATGAGCCTTGCGCCACGGAAGAATGTCGTGTATTTACCATCATCGGCTTTCTCGAACACTGAATATTTCTTCGATATTGGTCTATTTACGACTCTATATCCGGGTAAATATCCATCGGTTGGCGACCCCGGAACGGCATAACTATTATACAAATAGTTGAAATCTGTCTCGAAATAATCCCTGAAATAATCGAACAACGAATCCGTTGCAAGGGTCTTGTCGAATGGTTTGAAGAGATATGAATAGCTATTATACAACGCTAAATCTGACATGAGTTCTGGTACTCCACCAAGATAGCACCATTCATGTGTGAAATAAAGCGGGTCCTGACTGTAGTCAACATGGGATGGTGTGAATCCCATTTCGCCGAATGACGGTGATATATTAAAACGATATGGATTCTCTCTCACATCGTTCCCGTTCGTCATCCCCCATTTATTGATTACTGGTACGATTTTTGATTTTAATGCCAAATAAGACTTTGTATTTTCCTGCAACCTATCATACTCTGTCAATGCTCCAGAATCGCGAATGATTACTTCCTTGTTTATTATGTCATTAGTATTTGATACTGATAGATTCGTATCTTGTAAACGGCTTATGGAATTAAAGCCTATAAATTTTATAAGTTCTTCATCATTTAGATACTTTACATTTATAACTATAGGATTGCCGTTTGTGACAACATAATTGGTATTTGTTGCTATAAATGGATAAGAGTCATTATCATTATGAATTACGCCATCTGGTGTGGTTATTGATGCGTGATTCGGGTCATCATCAAGTTTCATCACCACATAGCTATCACCTACTTTTAATGATTGCGAATGATAGTATTTGTAATATTCGTTCTGATATGACTTGGTATAAATTGATTGCCTTGTAGTGAAATCGAAGTCACCGATATTCACGACATCAAACGCACCATATGCGAGCCTTCTTATTTTGTTTACAGTGACTTTACCAGATGAATTTACTTTTATATGATGCTGTGGATAATATACCGTTATTACGCGATAGGAATCGACATTCTTGTATGATGATACATCACCCGTGTCTGTTAATATCGGCTCATCAAGATACAGCGCCACGTCGCCTACTCTGACATATCCATTATCACATGAGACGTATGAATTTGGGGATATGTTATCAAATGCTGTTGATTGGACAATCATTCTGTTACCAGCATAATCTGTACCACCTTTGAAATATTCGCTGAATAACGATATATTGGATGGTGCTCCTGCCGGGACTATTATCTCAAGCCGATATATGTTGTTCTTATATCCGCTCTCCGTATGCTGTAGATATACTTTGTCATTAACCGAATCGATTTTTATTAACAGATTGGATACAACATATCTAAATGCGGATTTTATGGCGCTGGCTATCTGATTTGCGCTGCCTGTGGGGTTGAAATAATACCCCATGGACATTCCGGGGCCGAAGCCGGGTACTACACCCAACGTGTCAGCCGTTATGGTAGCAACCAAGATATCATGTTTATACATATAAATCTTTGTTCCAACCGGAACAGGCCCAGTAACCAACAACGAATTCGATGATTTACCAGCCGATGTGATTTTATTGGCCGGTTCCTCTATATTATCAGTAAAACCATATAAATCAGATAGGTCTACGTCTGTGTCAATCAAACACAATGTATCTGGAGTACACTTGCTGTTTTGTATTTTACGGATATTGTGATTTGCATCTTTAATATAACACAGAATATCCGGGTCTGTCTCTGTTGTGACTTTATCAATACCGCCACTAAATTGGCATGGATGATGTGGCGTTAATAACGGGGCACCGCCGCCTGTAAGCACAATACGTGTTACCAATGATGCGTTCAGATTCCATGATGCTCCGGTTCCAACAGGTGCTATAATCCAAAATGTATTATTTACATATCGCGAAGTGAATCCTGTCAGATAACTATTCATGTTTATAGCATCAGATACATTGCGAGCTATATCCGATTCAGAATCGGAATATGAATCGGAATATGACCCCAACAATGTCGATATGGTCACACCAGTTCTTGAATCATCAAAATATAATGCCACATTGCCACCACCGATGCCACCACCACTACCGACAGTGTAAGGCCCGGATGTCGACAGAACTTCCGGACTAACCGATGTATGCATCAAATCATAATCGATATGACCAATATAGTCTGGGTCTAGACTATCTGCCAAAATTTTGATACCGTCCGGGTCTATTATCTTTTTATTGAATCCATATGGTATCACGTCGCTGTCGATATATTTGTTGCTATAAGCCGACGTAACATGCCAGTTAGCTTCCCTCAGATGAAATTGTGCGAAATCAACATCGTTGACATATAAGCCATAATATCTGTAGAACTTATAATCATCAACTGCAGTATCATCGAACAGGAATTCTAAATTTAGAATGCGCTGTGACACCATCCTGTTCCTCTCCCATCCACCGGTCACATATTCATCGAACGACAGCATGTCATTGTCCCCGGAAATAAATGCTGAGATACCCTCGTTTTTTTCACACATCACCGCAGTATCTATATCTATACCATTATATCCCACAGTCTGAGCCGCAAAATTTACATTGAAGAAATTCGTGGTGTATAATGCGTCTGATATATGCTTGTTGAGATATTTCCCTATATTGGACCCGTTATCAGATAGGTCAATCACCTTCACTATTTGTGCTTTATCAATAATTTGGCTATGCAAATAGTTCCTTGACGTGAGTATTTTATGTTCAACATCAGCATCATCCAGATATAACGATGCATCACCATTCCTGATGAAACTTGTCACGGGGGCCTTGAAGCTCTGGCCATCAGTATACAATGTCCCATTGACATTTATACTACCGGGACCACTGACCGTGTAGTTAACGCCCAGCATTAGTGGTGTACCATCATCGATGTATGTCTGGTATGGCAACGGACCATTCATGCGGAATATAACAAACTTCGCCGGTAATTTGCCGCTATCCCCAAGAAATAATGGTGCAAAAATAGAAAATTGTTCCGGGTACAGACTATTGTTATTTCTGCTGAACCCATATTCATATTGCTTCTCATATTGATAATGTATTTCCTTTGGCACCGACAGGTCGCTTACTTTCCTGCCCACCTCAAATATCGTCTCGGTAGGCGTCAGATGTCCATTGAACAGTTTATTCAAATCGTTGGCATAACTGGAATTTGGTGAAACTTGTTGTTTTTGATAGAATGACTGTGCCAGCGTGGGGTTGGCATTTATTGCATTCAAATATATTTTATCATTACTATCAACACAAATCTTTACGTTACCTGTAAGCTTTGGATTGGTACGGAGCAACAGACGATTATTGGACATTACCTATTTAGGTTTAGCATATATATCGCCTAATATGGATGCCGATTTTTCCAGTCGTCCGGCAGCAGGACGGACACAAAGGATGTTCTCTTGACGGTGGCATTATTACTGGAGCTGTCAGTTATTGTACATTGCACATCATAATCCCCCTCCTTCATGAACCGGAATATAAGCCTAGGCGATGTGACATCGGCGATGACTTCACCGGTATCTGTTAATGATATAACCCACCGCGTAGACACCTTACCCGGCATACCGCTGTTATCATATGTGAAGAAAACCGGTACTGTGATTGGCACGTCAAAATGGCTGGTAAAATATCGTATGTTATCCATTGTAAATGGTTCATCTATACCCACAGCTTCGTAGATGATATATGCGTTGCTCCATGTGATTGGCACTTCCAACCAAGCCAAATCGGTTTCTGCCCATGTACCCATGGCTCTGTCGGTATCTATGGTGGAAGTACCGCCTAAGAGAACATTGCCATTTATTCCATCTGAATTACTAACTGCGTCCACATATGTCGGTGTGTCAAATGGCCTCGCTACAAAATGATAGTCGAATTCCTCAACAATACTCGGTAGTCGTGACACATTCTCCATATAGGCAGATAGTTCCACGAAATCTGTTATGTTGTAGTTTGTGAAGAATATCTGGTCGTCTATTTGTATCTGACCAGATGGTACGATAGACGTTATCTTGAAATGGGCTGGTTTGCCATATATTGGCGTCATTTCATTCCATGTACTGAATTCAAAGTTATTCCATGGATTATCAAAATCGTTCCACATTATCTCCCTATATCCTATGCGCCTATCATCATAGTCATCTATCAGATTGAAATATGGCACTGGTGACAACGACCTGTTCTTTAATGGGTTTGATTCAGATGGAAAGTCGTTTGTATCATATTTTGTCCTGTTCCAATGGCTATTTGATTTGGACCATGGCATTTCTGTATTCCATGATTGGATACGTGTATCATGTATCTTGTAGAATGCCATGAAGTCCGGCTGCTTAAGTCCCACACTTACACATGCTGTCTCTGTGTGTTTAGAGACCAGACCGTTATATCCATATAATGTCAGCACGATATCATAATCACCGTTGTATGGGAGAATGACCAATAATTGTGTCATATTGGCCAGACTACCTCTCATCGTCTTCGTATAGCTGCGGGTGTCAGCAGTTACAGAGGGCTTATACACGATTTTCCATTCGGCATCATAATAGTCTTGAGAGCCTATTATATTCCAACTCACTGGTAGCACTGAATCATCACAATCGGCCCAATGACTCGGACAATCAGCCCATGTTATATCAAAGGTTGTATTTGTCAATACAATTGGAAAGCCGACTGGTATATTTTCATCGTCATCATCCGCCAGTGTGGGATAATTTTTGTCTATTTTATCGAAATATGTCGTCCAGTGCGATGACAACTCCCACACCCTGAACGTGCCACCGGTCAATGCTGTTATGCCGCGAGGAGCATTACCACCATAAGAAACCGTTTCGCTTCTTACATCCTGAATATATCCCGATATTTGTGTTGACATGTGCTACTTTATGATATCTTGAATGCAAAGTTTATACCGCACATAGGAGCGAAATGGCCATATGTGTTATCGTAATATAATGCGTCTACCTTTATGTTGTATGTACCGGCTGCGTAATCCATCAACCACTTATTCGGGTTCGTTGGGTCTGATGGGTCTGGTCTCTGTGATGTACCACCAGATATCGCAGAACCAGAGAAAGTCATGCTGTTTATAGTGAATGCTCCACCGGATGATGGTGGAGTTGCAGAGAATCTAAGTGTCATTGATGTCGGTGAAGTGCTGATTACAGATATATCCACATCTGGTACCAGATACGCTATGATGGTGTTATCTGTCGGGTCAAGCAACACAAATGGTAAGGCCCAAGATTGGTTACCCATGGTATCGCCGATTATAGGTAAGTTAGAAGCATAGCCACCGATATCTCCAAAATAAACGAACAGGTAGTCATCTGAACTCGGAGATGCTGGTTCACCGGCTATCTGATAATTTAAATGATAATGCAGCGCTGACCCCGGTACCCCGGTACCTATATCATTGACCGCCAGTGGTGATACGGTAGTCCCGAACATTGACCTACGCAACCTATTAACCTTCGTCGGTGATGTCGGATATGATGATGCTAATGGGTAATAATTATAGAACGCTGATGGTATCGGAGCTAATTTTGCATCATAATATCCTAGCACTGGTGGTGATGATATCGGCTCATTGAGGTTCATGTATGGCATCAACAACGGTGTATACACCAATGGTGCAGGTATTATCGTGAATAATACATCATCACCTATGACTATATCGGGGGTACCGGTTGGTGATAACGATATCCCATAACCCGTATTTAGTGCATCACCAGAACCAACTAGATTGACATCTATGGTGATTATTATGGTAGAAGATGGAGCTATTGGCATGGTCCACATCAGGACGCCACCAACCATTGATGTCGGTGTTATCGATGCAGATATAAAGCTCAATAACGGGCTGAGTGTGTCATGTATCGTGATGCTAGAAAATGCTTCCAGTGAGATATTGGTTACGGTGATGGTGTATCGTGCTGTGTTACCAACCATATAATCGGTGACAACCGGGAACAATACAGCTGCCGACTTGGTGATAGTCAGCGGATGTGTAATCGGCACCGTTATTTCAACGTCATACGATACTGTAGTACCGCTACCACATGCATTGATTACAGTGTAGCTCATCACCACAGGACCCGCAGATATACCTGTCACCAATCCTGAACTATCAATTGCAGCTATACTTATATTACTAGTATTCCATACACCTCCCGGTGTTATGTTACTCAAAGCCAAAGTAGCGCCTACGTTTACCGTGTTGAACAGCGCAGTTATTGGTGCAACAAATGGTGGTGGACAAAGTGGTGTGCTTGGTATAGCGCCGCCTAATGAACCTTGCATCCCTATTGTGAATGTTGGATGTATTTGCCTATCTATGGTGACCATTTTTACACGGTCATGCCAAGAATTGAGTTGATATTTGGAAAAATATAACGCTTGTCCTACTATATCGGTTATTCTCGATATTCCACCTATATTACGCCTATATATATAGTTTTTCAGACCAAAGAGCTTTATAAGCACTTCCTCTTGACTGTAGTTATCGGCTAACTTGGTGATTGGTACCCCGTTTTCATCATACGTCCCGGTCAGTTCGTTTATATCATAGAATAGACCAAATTGGCAGGTCTTCTGGTATGGATATTTTGGTATTTCCGGGGCCTTACTAAGTTTTTTGTAGTCATCTAATTGTATATCTCGTGCGGTTCTTTTATTGGTCAACGGGTTGAACCAATATTCCTTGAGCTGGATATCATAATAGTCAAAGAACTTAAGAATGTTTATGATGCCTTTGTATGATGCCAGATATGGTATTATATTAGCATATTCAACAAATAATTCCTTGCGCTTTCTGTTCAACAATTTGAAATCTGGAAGCTGTTCGTTTATGTCAGAGGTTCTGAATATGAATTCATCTGTCGCCAAAATCTGCTCGCCAAAGTTCGATAATAACACATTAAATCTTTCATCTTCGCCGACCGTCTCACCATATACACTTATGATTGCTATAACACCATTTTCATCGGATATCGTCACGGTGTTGTTATGTACATCCTCATCTGCAGAGTTTATGCATATATTGACCTTTACAGCGTGAGGTAAGTTGGGGGTATTGATGTTCAGATATCCGTTGGTGATATCTGTACTGCTATCATTTAAAACATTATATGTGGCCGAGGAAACCAAAGTTATCATCGGTTCATGCTCTGCGGGGTTATCTATATGAAACAACTGTATACTTGATGACCCGGCAGGGTCCATGGTCGCAGTCCATGTGGGATTTAATGATGTAGAATTCGGGATGTGCGGCAACCCATAAACCAAATCCTGTGTTGGTGACCCGGCTGGACTGGCTGATAATTTTTGAAGTATATAAATCGTTTCATTTTCAAATAGCCCGACACTCACTTCTGGAAGATAGATGCTCCCGGTCCATATACCATTGGAATACTTGAAGTTAAATAGGTCACCGTTCTTGTTGAAGAAGTATAACTGATTTGTACATAATGTTGTTGATGCTGGCATCTTCGGCTCACTTGTGTAT